>Ga0078972_1001372_pt2 | contig 66519 bp, 77 predicted proteins | sample YelNatPaOPGAMG01_FD_67568 | JGI IMG/M metagenome (GOLD analysis project Ga0078972, IMG submission 67568) | Hot spring thermophilic microbial communities from Obsidian Pool, Yellowstone National Park, USA - OP-RAMG-01 (SPADES assembly) (version 2) | ecosystem: Environmental > Aquatic > Thermal...
CTGTATGTGGTGGTAGATTAGAGCACCCAATCTGGAAGGAATCTAAATGCAATAACTGTGGTCTAAGCTATGATAGGAATAGGTTGTCATCACTATCTATTTCAATTCGTGGTTTAGACCTTTGCGGCACCCCGTTTGCCGTGAGTGGCAGTGCCTCTTGGCATTCTATGAAGGATAATTACCTGTACCATCCAGATCATGTAATCATTGAGAATGCCAACGACTGCAAGAAAGAACAGCATAATAATGCATAGTATTTCAGGAACGGAATACATCTGGACCAATGTTTTCGGTTGAGAAATTCTCTTACACGGGCAGTTCTTCAGTAACCGGACCAGGGACCTTCCAGCGCCTGCTTGAGCCGGAGTATCTCATCTTCGTACTCCTTTGATCCCTTCGGATATCTTTTCGGCGTCGATTTGTCATTTCTGGCGGCCTTCGGTTGTGAAGTTCCAGATATCAATTCCCTGATCAACCTAGTATTTTCCCGCGTAGTCCCTGTTCCCGTTTTCGCTTTCAGGAGATGCGGAGTTGTTGCGGGCTTTTCTGTAACTATATCTGGTATAACGATCGAGGTAGCAGCTTCGGGTTCTTCTTGCACTTCTCCCTTTACAGAAACCTCATTAGTCTGGTGTACTGGTTCCATCCTCTCCGGGAGTTCAATAATTCCCTCGCTTTGCGGTTGTTTGTGTTTTTCTTCTGGTATCACAGTTTTAGGATCATCTGGCGACCAGTAATGTCCTCTTCCCGGTGAGTCATTTTTATAAGCAAGCAATGAGTTCTCTACGCCTGTAATAGTGACAAAGTCCCGGCTCTCTCCAAGCATTTTCTCTATCTGCTGGCCAAGCTTCTCCACAAATTCTTTGAGCCTAGGCATCTCAATCGCTTCACGAAGGATTCTCTGAATCGCTTCGCGATCCGTTTCACCAGGCCATTTTAGGAGTTCAAGTACTAAATAATCGCTCCCGTCAAGCAAAACACTCTTGGCCTCTTCGCCGCCCTCACTCTTCTTTGTCCTGTTCTTTTCCATTTACATATTACCTCTATGCGTTCATAGAAGCCATTCCAGATCATAATAAAATAAAAGAAAATTATTTTGTTCTTTCTGCAGCGTCCTTGTATCCAAGGGCGTTAGCAAACTGAAGATCTTCAGGTGCAGCAGTGACAAGGGCTCCAGGCGCAAGCACATCAAGTGTCTGTCCAATTAGAGCAGCTCCGCCGCCAACTGGTATCAACGCTGTTACACGATCCAGTTCTCCTCTGAGATTAGCCCTGAGGCTGTCAAGTATCCTGTTGGAGAGTTCCTTCAGTATGGGTGCACCAACTTCTGCCCCTCCTACCTGCCTCTGCTTGAACATGACAGGTGAGGTCAGTGCCTGTCTGGCAACATCAGTCGGAACCACGAAACCCGTCTGTCTTGCTATGAGCTTACCGATATTCGAAACTGCGTCACCTATTCCCGCTTCAATTGAGAACGACATCTCTACGACTGGCTCCATGTTCATGAGGTTTATGGTCAGGACATCAGTTGTTCTGGAACCAACATCAACCACAAGCCCGTATCCAGGCTGACTCTTGACAAGTCCCTTTTCAACGAGGTATAGTGCGGCACCAACGCCCTGTGGTCTGACAACAAGCTTCTCTATGTGTATCTGCCTTGACTGCCCGTTGTTTGCCTTTATTGTTAGCGTTTTCCCCTCAAGTGATTCCCTTGCAGCCGCGACTTCCTGATCAAAGGTACCAAGAGGTGTTCCGCTACCCAGCGATATGCTGGTCTGTGCTCCGCCATCGCCGGCACCGCTTATCCAAAGGGCAGCTGCAAGCAGTGGCAGTGAATCCGCACTCGATAGCCTTCCGTCTCCGAGGGGTTCCCTTACACCAGCACCAGTGGCGTTTTCTCCAAATATGAAAGGTTCCCCGTCGTCTACCGCCAGAGAAAGGATCGATCCCCCAAATCCCCAGGATTTAGCGTCGTATCTTGCCCACCTGGATGGGAACTTCTCTCTGCGTCCGTCTACACCGATTACTTTCGTATCTCCATAACCCAAATCTATACCTACTGAGACCATACGTTTCTTCCTCTTACGTGCGACCCTGGTTCATCATTCATTATCTCACTGTACTCTGGTTTCCGTTGAGCGAGTGTGCAAATTTTTCTGTACAAAGAATTGGTCGTGGCTATCTCCCTCACTGCGTTCCAAGGTTATCAATGTTCAATATCGCATCATTAGATGATCTAGTGATCCGATGCCAGTCGCACATACCTCATCTATTAGCTACATAAATATAAATCTTTTTGCCTTTTGCATGAGGATTTTTGTCAATAAATTAACTGCCCGTGCAGTAAAAAATGGTTTTTCATGATTCCAATAAAAATTTCGCCAGTACCGGGAGACGAAATAACTTTCCTCAGATATTGGTACGTACATTATTTTGCACATCATCATTGTGATTTTGTGCATTCCAGAGGTAGCTGTCAAACAAGATGTGGTGATTTCTGCAAAGCAATATCCCATTCCTGATGTCTATGGAAGTTCCACGATCAGAAACTGGGATTATATATGCCGCTTCAAGACCTATGGGCTCTCCATGAAACCTGAATCCTATCTCGCTTAGGCTGCATTTTCTCATGATATACTCTCCTAACAGCTGTCTGGAATGCTCTTTGCCTTATTGGGGTCGTAGACTCTGATGTTTTTTCCCTATACTTCTCAAAGGGCTGGAATGGCGATATTGGGCTTTTGGACATGGGCCTGTTCTCGTTTTCTATTGGTTCTCCATGCATCACAAAGTGCCTACCATTGTAATTCTCAACGTACGCCAATCCCATTTCTTCATACATCCTGTCCGACCCTGGTAGTTTCTTCTGTATAAATACCCAAACGGGCACTACGTCATCCATTGAGTTAAGCAATGCTTTGTTCGTACTGAGCGACATATTCGTTTTGCCATTTTTAGCTTCGGAGGTGTACCTATAGAGCCAGGAACCATCAGGGAGATTTGTAACATCCTGATCTGGGTAGACGCCCCGGCTGGTCTGCCTGACCCAGAGCACATAGTTAGATTTTGTGGCTTATATATTCCCTTTTGCGTCTTAAAGCCAGGAATTCTATCCTGCAAGTCCCTGCTTCTTTCCATTGATCCCATTAATTCCCTGATCATTCTCAAAGAAGAGCGTAGCCATTGATCCTGGACTTTCTCCAGAGGATCTGTCATTAAGATATCGCCTAATGCGAGAATTTAAATTTATCCACTTGTGGAACTTTCGAAAGCATCATCGGAGGAAAGTGGACAAAAGACAACATGCCTCTTAGGTGTGGATCACAAAATTCCGTTACACCAAATGAAGGAAATAACCATGGAATTATGTGGATAAATGCTGGAAACTGTGTCTTAACCAACGTAGTGTAGATTGTCAGTCCTTCCCAGGTTTCAGCTGAATCAGATTCATCGGGTGGCAGCAACGCATGGGGGTGCTCAACAAGAATCTAATGATGAAAATGTTCACAGGAGTAAACGGAGATCAAGCGGGTCCGGGGGGGTTTGGACCCCCGACCTATGGATTAAGAGTCCATCGCTCTACCTAGCTAAGCTACGGACCCAGCTGATGGAAATATTCCCGTATAATTTATATTTTCTTATCGTAAAATGGTGGAAGCCAAAACTGTCTTTCCCTAAGTTATATTTGCGAAGGGACACGAAAGGGGGGCTTGGCACCTGACTATTCCGCTCACAAATATGTCAATCGGACGGAGGTATCTGATTGAGTGCAAGAAAGCTTCCAAGACCCATAATTCAACTTCAAGTCCCCCGGATGGCATTCCTTATTCTGGTAAATGCATATCACCACTGGACACATAAATGCAGTTTCAATTCGTGCAGCGCAGTCAATAAAATTTTAAATACCGTGATAAGCTAACGGAACAAGAGAAACCATACACTAAGAGGGCAATGCAACTATGCAACCCTAATGGTCAGGTCTATATTCTTAGCCTGTTCGATAAGTGTAACGGTTCTTTAGGTGAAATAAATGGCGACGCCACATCACCCCAGAAGGGGGTCAAAGGGGTATTACCCTAGGGTACGCGCTCAGCATATGCAGAGCGACATTCGAAGCTGGCCAGAGACAGAGGGAAAGCCAAAAATTCAGGCTTTTGCTGGTTACAAGGTCGGCATGACGCATATAGAGATGGTGGATTATAGAAAAAGCAGTGTCACTGCCGGGCAATCCATAATGTCTGCAGTTACTATAATTGAAGTTCCTCCTCTTTCGGTGGTTGGAATCCGATATTATGATAATGACGAGTCAGGCCTTTTTGTGGTTGCAGAGGAATGGGCTCAAGATCTCGATAAGGATCTTTTCAAAAGACTCCCGGAGAGAAAGAAAAAATCTGAAAGCCCAACGGTTAATGAAGTTATAGATGTTAGGCTGATTGTAAGCACTAACCCTTCCGAGGTAACTGGTGTGCCCTCTAAAACGCCGGAGATATTTGAGATAAGAATAGGTGGTTCTGATCTCAAGGAAAAGATTGAATATGCCAAGGGGAAACTTGGCAAGAAAATTTCATTCGATGAGTTTAGTACACCGGGAAAATTTGTGGATGCAATTTCAATAACAAAGGGAAAAGGATTCACCGGGCACGTGCAGAGGTTCGGTGTTAAGCTGCTGCCTTACAAAAACAGAAAGCACAGAAGAATGATAGGTACACTCGGACCATGGCACCCGGACTGGGTTAGAAACACTGTTCCTCAAGCTGGCCAAAAGGGAACACATCAGAGGACCGCTTCCAACATCAGGGTTCTCAAATATGCCAAGAAAGAGTCAAATGAGGACATCAACGTAAAAGGTGGATTTCCAGGATACGGCATTGTGAGAAGTGACTTCATACTGGTTCACGGTTCTATACCTGGTCCTTCAAAGCGCCTAGTGAAGATGAGGGACCCGGCCAGGCAGAAATCATCAAACATAGAGAATCTGACAATTTCATACATATCCAAGGAATCAAAACAGGGTGATTAAGTTGGAAACAGACATTTATGATAATCAGGGAAACATGAAAGGGAAGATTGAACTTCCCGTTGTATTCAGCACAATTCCAAGGGAAGATATTCTTGGAAAGGCATTCAGGGCTGTATCACTTACGCTGAGGCATCCGTATGGATCATCCCCTGAAGCTGGTATGAGGCGTGTCGGGCATAACAGCGGGGCAAATCATGGCATATCAAGATTGCCAAGAGTAGCAGGATCTTCGCGTGGTGTCACACTTGCCAGCATGGTCGGAGGAAGGAGTGCTCACTCTCCGAGGTCAAACAAGATACTTTACAAAAAAATTAACGACAAGGAAAGGAAGATAGCAAGATTCAGCGCAATTGCCATGACAGCAGACAAGAGTGCGGTTAGGAAAAGAGGGCATAAATTCGACGAAGAGATCCATCTGCCTGTCGTTATTGAGGATACATTGAATGAAGTAAGGAAGGTCAAAGATGCCATAACGCTCTTTGAGAACATAGGAATCTATGATGATGTGTTAAGAGCCAAGGAAGGAAAAAAGATAAGGGCTGGACGTGGAAAGATGAGGGGGAGGAGATACAAACAGCCCAGAAGCGTACTAGTAGTTGGGACCTCAAGCAGTGACCTGAGAGTATTCAAATCCATGCCAGGTGTAGAGGTCGCTACTCCTGACAGCCTCAGCATCAGAAAGCTGGCACCTGGTGGTGTTGGCGGAAGGCTTGTAGTTTATACTGCTGCAGCCATTAAGAAGTTAGGAGAGGTGTCTTAGATGACTAATGTCATAATCAGCCCCATAGCAACAGAGAAATCTATGCTAGGGATGGAAAAGGAAAATAAACTGACATTTATGGTGACGAGAAAGGCGAATAAATCCCAGATAAAGGAAGAAGTTGAGAAGAGATTCGAACTAAAGGTTCTGGGAGTTAATACAATAATAACCAAGAAAGGGAAGAAGGCTATTGTTGAGCTCGACAAGAGCTATTCTGCGGATGAGATCGCAGGAAGAATTGGGGTATTCTGAGGTAATATTATGGGTAAACATATAGTGGCACAGAGGCGTGGACATGGGGGGCTTGTATACAGGAGCCCAAGTCACAGGCATACAAGGATCCTGAAACATCCAGCCGACGGTGAGTACAAGGTTACAGATCTCGTCCAGGCACCAGGAAGAAATGCACCCTTAATCATTTCTGAGTCTGAGACCGGCAAGAAGAATACGCAACTGGCATTCAACGGCGCTTACGTCGGGCAGGTTTATTCTGTTGGAAAGACATCCACGCCTACAAGCGGTGACACCTCATTTCTGGGAAATGTGCCGGATGGGTCTCTGGTGTTCAACATAGAGAGCATGCCGGGCGATGGCGGCAAGTTTTGCCGCACTGCCGGTGCATCTGCACTTGTAGTCAGTCATGGTGCATCTGTGACCCTGAAGCTGCCCTCGGGCAAGACAAAGCAATTCAACCCGGGCTGCAGAGCAACCGTTGGTCTCGTTGCAGGTTCTGGGGCAAGAGACATTCCAATACTGAAAGCCGGCAGACACATCCATTACCTCCAAAGCAAGGCAAAGAGACCTTACACTGTCAGAGGTGTCGCAATGAATGCGGTGAACCATCCTCACGGCGGAGGCAATCATCAGCATGTGGGCAGACCCAGCACGGTTGGAAGGGGAACCCCGCCAGGTAGAAAAGTTGGAAGGCTTTCACCACAAAGGAGGAAAAATTAATGGTAGTTAAGAGACAGGCCTCGGTAAAATCCATAAAGAGGAGATCAAGAAAATCACAAAAGATAACGATGGGGAGATCTAAAGAATTTCTCTATCGCGGGCTCTCCCTGGAGGAGCTCAAAAAGATGAGCGATCAGGAGCTGTTCAAGATTCTGCCCTCAAGGGCAAGAAGGTCTCTCACAAGAGAGATGAACCCGGAGCAGAAGAAATTATATCTGAAGATGAACAGCGAGGAGAAGGAGATAAAAACCCACGTGCGTGATTTTATAATTCTCCCAAAGTACATAGGGAAGGTCATGGAAGTCTACAACGGGAATTCTTATGTAAAATTCGAAATTAAGCCAGAAATGATGGGGCATTACCTAGGTGAGTATGCACAGACGAGAAAGGAAGTTAAGCACTCAGGGCCGGGAGTTGGCGCTACCAGGTCATCGAAGTTCATGCCATTGAAGTGATATTATGAAGGGTTACTCTACAACAGAATTTAGTGAAAAAAGCGCAATTGCAAGGGCGATTGAAGTAGACATATCGATGAAGGATGCGGTAAACATTGCACATTATCTGCGTGGAATGAAGCTTGACCATGCGAAGGAAGTGGTAGACAAGGCGATAAAGAAGGAACTTCCAATCCCATATTTCAGGTATCTCGACTCTGTATCACACAGGAGAGGCGTTGGACCTGGCAGATATCCAGTAAAAGCTCTGAAAGAATTCAGGGCCGTCCTGAATAACGCAGAGGCAAACGCAGACTTTAAGAGCTTGAACACTGAAAATCTCGTCATAAAACACATAGCCGCCAGCAAGGGACGGATGATCAAGAAGTTCACTCCCAAGGCGTACGGACGAGCCGGGGCTAATTTCAAGGACCTTATCAATATTGATGTTGTACTGCAGGAGGTGGAAGAGTGAAGGAGAGGAAATTCATCAACGAAGCCGTTAAGAAACTCCTTGTTTCTGAATTCATCAGGAAAGAAACAGACCATGCGGGATTCGGCGGGATGGAAATGAAGAGAACTCCCTTTGGCACAAACATCACTTTATTTGTAAACAAACCAGGCCTCGTCATAGGAAGACGTGGATCCAAGGTTCAGGAGATCACCGAAAGCCTGGAGCATAAGTATCATGTCGAATCCCCCCAGATTGAAGTAAAGGAGATCGAGAACCCTGATCTGAATCCACAGGTCGTCTCAAAGAAAATTGCACTATCACTTGAAAAGGGATGGGCATACCGGAAAGCCGGAAACACTACTCTAAGGAGGGTTATAGATAATCACTCAAAGGGGGTTATAATAAGGATCGGCGGCAAGATTTCAGGGGAACGTGCCAGAACGCAGAAATTCATGTATGGTTCGGTAAAATATTCAGGAGACCCGTCAAGATCTGGAATGAAAAACGGCTTTTCAATAGCAAAGCTGAAACAGGGTGTAATCGGTGTTACTGTAAGAATGCTGGACAATAACTACAAGCTTCCGGATGAAATTAAAGTGGGGCCGATTGTTGCGAGCCCAAAAGTTACGGATGTCGCAAATGGAGATGTGAAGGTAGATGGAACTCAGAGCCAAGCAAATTAGGGGAATGGAAAAAGCGGAGATTGAAGAGAGGCTGAAATCCCTCGAGGAATCACTGCTTAAGGAAAGGGCGTCGGTTGCAATGGGTGGAGCGCCGAGGAATCCGGGTAAGATCAAATCATTGAGAAGGCAGATAGCAAGAATAAATACTGTTCTCAGTGGAGGACCAAAGGAATGAAGGATAAGAACTTCACCGGAATACCAAAGGAACTGCAGCCATGGGAAGGGTTCACCAGGGATTCACAATCAATAAAGATAAGCGTTGACAAAAGACGATACGGGAAGAACATGACCATAATTGAGGGAATAGATCCAAAATCTGAGGATATTTACGAGATTGCCAAGGAGTTGAAAAAGAAGGTCGCATCCGGTGGGACAGTAAAGGATGGAAAGACTGTTGAGCTCCAGGGTGACCACAGGGATGCCGTAAAGAAGTATCTGGATGATATGGGATTCAAGACTGAGGTCGTTTAGAATGAGATCGGAAGACGCAATCTACTTTGGAGAGTTCATTGGGCGGGATATTTCTGTCAAATCAACAGCAAACCCGACAATGAAAGGAAAACGAGGCATGGTGGTTGATGAGACAAAGAAGACTCTGGTCATAAACGACGGCAAAAAGCAGCTTGTCATTCCCAAGGATATTTGCAGCTTCGAGATAAGATCCGGTGAAAGGAGCCTTGAGATACTTGGGAAAGCCATAGTATCAAGGCCTGAAGACAGGATAAAGGAACACAGAAAAATTGAAAGAATGATCAGAAAGGGTGGTAACTAATGAGCAAGAATATAGGATTAGAAGTTAAGGCACCGGAAGTTGAATGTCATGATAAAAAATGCCCATTTCACGGTGAACTTAAGATCAGGGGCCAGATTATACTCGGTGAAGTGGAATCGGCCTCAATGATCAGAAGCGCTGTAATCAGAAGGGATTACAAGAGACCGGTCAGAAAATACGAGCGTAAGATATCCAGAACTTCAAAATATCACGCACATGTTCCAGAATGCATCAATATCAAGCCGGGAGACACAGTCAGGATAGCGGAGTGCAAGAAACTCGCAAAGACGATCTCATTCGTCGTAGTTGAGAAGGTGAGCCAATGAAGGGAATAGCTGGAAGACAGCAGAGAGGGTTACCCCTTGGCGCCACAATGCCGTGCGCAGACAACAGCGGCGCAAAGATCATCAGCCTTATAGATGTTAAGGCTTACCACGGAGTTGCCCGAAGAATCCCGGCTGCAGGCGTAGGCGACATGTTTGTAGCAAGCGTCAAAAAGGGCACGCCGGAAATGAGAAGCAAGATTGTGTACGCCGTTGTTATCAGGCAGAAGAGACCGTACAGAAGGCCAGACGGAACCATGATGAGGTTCGAGGACAATGCCGCCGTACTGGTAACTCCAGAAGGAGAGGTCAGAGGTTCCGAGATCAAAGGGTCAGTGTCGAGGGAAGCAGCAGAAAGGTGGCCGAGAATTGCATCGGTGGCATCATCAATAGTTTGAGTGGTACGAATGACAGTTAAGAACACATTTAAGGTATATCTCAGCAAGGATCTGAGGAAGAAATACGGATTAAGATCATTCCCTCTCGCAAAGGGAGATATAGTAACCATAGAAGCAGGATCGAAGAAGGGAGAAGGAGGAAAGGTGCTGGATATAAACCACGTGGACTCCAAGGTTTCCATAGAAGGTATAACCGCAACCAAGGCAGATGGGAAACAGAAGGCCTTTATGGTGGACCCGAGCAACCTGAAGATAACCAGGCTTGATCTTTCCAGGCAGGAAAGACTGCAGAAGATCAAGGATCTTGCAGCGAGAAAGAACATTATAGTTGAGGAGGAACCGGTGCCGGAGGAGAAGGCACCGGAACCAGAAGTCTCTGAAATTGCTGAGGAACAGGAACAACCTGAAGAGGACGTGGAAGAAGGTAAATCGGAGGAGGAGAACGAAGATGATAAACAAAACTAAGAGACAGATGGTGCCACCCACTGTGATGATCCCGCGGAAGACCTATTTCTGGTCAGCTACCCCAAGTACGGGGAAGCATAACAGGAAATCATCGGTTGCCCTATTGACTGTGCTCAGGGATTACGCCAAAATTGGTGACAAGGAGCGGGAGATAACAAGGATCCTCGCTGCAGGGGAAGTAAAGGTTGATGGAAGGGTTACGAAGGAGAGAAGGACCGCAGTAGGGTTCATGGATGTCATCTCAATACCTTCTATTAAGAAGAATTACCGGGTAATTTACGATAACAAGGGAAGACTTGTAATCAGGCAGGAAAGTGAGAAAAACAGCGAGATCAAGCCAATGAAAGTTATGAAAAAGGTTATTACAACAGGGGGAAAAATCCAACTTTCGTTCCATGATGGTCAGAATATTCTGACAGACGATAAGGGAATCCACCCGGGAGATGTTCTTATAATGAAGATGCCGGAAAAGGAGATAAAGGAGATAATCAAGATGCAGCCCGGGAACAAGGTATTTCTTACCGGCGGCAGCCATGTGGGAAAGGTAGCAACAGTAAAGAAGATAGAGATTAAGGAATCTTCCCACGCAAACCTTGTCCATTTCCAGGAGGATTTTTCCACAGTAACTGATTATGCATTCCCCATAAGTGGGCCACGCTATACTTTTGAAATTCCGGAGAAGGGAGTTGAAGCTCAATGAACATGGAGAACCCAAAGGCAGCAGCGAGGCAGAAGAAGAAGGCAGAAAAGAATCCTAACCCGGTTGCGCCGGTAAAGAAGCCCGCAGCGAAGGCACGGGCGTCAGCGCCTAAGAAAAAAGTAGAAGCCCCCAAGACAAAGAAGCGAACCCCAAGGCAGACGAAAGTGGAGGGAATGAACGAGGTAGTCATTGAAAAGGTGGTAGTGAACATAGGTGTGGGACAGGCCGGAGAGAGGCTCAACAAGGCGGCAAGGGTGCTGGAAATGATCACAGAGCACAAAGCGGTATTTACCACTGCGAAGGGCTCGGTCAGGGATTTCAACATAAGGACAGGTCTCCAGATAGGTACGAAGGTCACTCTCAGGGGGCCAGATTCTCAGGAATTCTTGCAGAGGGCGTTTTATGCGAAAGATAACAAGATTCCGGCATACTCATTTGACAGGGATGGCAATGCACACTTTGGCATACCGGATTATACGGAATTCAAGGGAATGAAGTACGATCCTGAAATCGGTATATTTGGCATGGATGTTGCAATTGTACTGAAGAGGCGTGGTGGATTCAGGTTGTCTAGAAGGATGATCCGGACCTCTAAGTTGCCCAGAAAAATTCGGGTTACGAAGGAAGAGGCCATGAAGTTTATTTCAGGGACTTTCAACGTTACGGTCGTAAGGTGAACAGATGTCACAGATAAAGCTTGAACCAAAGAAGAAATTTGGGCATAAGGATGGATGCGTAAGATGTGGGCGCAAGCGTGGGATTGTGAGGCGTTATGGTCTCATGATGTGCAGGCAGTGCTTCAGGGAAACCGCTCCAGAGATTGGATTCAGGAAATACAGTTAAGAGGTGCAGATAGATGAGACACGATCCGTTAAATGACATAATAAACACGATTAAGAACGCTTCGAGAATAGGTAAAAGAGAAGTGATGGCAGAACCCGCGGCAAGGCTAGTCGGAAGGATCCTTAAGGTAATGCAGGACTACAACTACCTGAAGAGCTTCGAAATAGTTGAGGAGTCAAAGGGAGGCAGATTCAAGATAGTGCTGAGCGACACAATAAATAACTGTGGAATAATAAAGCCTCGGCTACCCGTGAAACTGGCAAATCTTGAAAAATACGAATCAAGATATCTCCCTGCCCAGGACTTTGGAATCCTCATAATATCGACAACAAAGGGTGTCATGAGCCATGTTGAGGCCAGAAAACTCGGACTTGGCGGAAGGCTGCTTGCATACGTCTATTAGGTGAAAGAAATGATTAAATGGAAAGATGTGGAAGATGTTGACATACTCCCCGGAGTATCATTGACGATGGAAGGAACGGTCGTCAAGGTGAAGGGAAAGCTTGGGGAATCCGAGATGGACTTCAGGAACAATTATGTCAAGCTTACGCACAAGGAAAACAAGATAGTTGTCAGCGAAAGCAAGAAAAACAAGAAAACAAATGCCATCGTGGGAACATGGGCATCTGAGATAAGAAACATGATGAAGGGTGTAAGTGATGGGTTTGAATACCATATGAAGATCGATTACACGCATTTCCCGACAAGAGTTTCCGTAAAGGGCGATAGTGTACTGATAGAGAACTTCCTTGGCGAAAGATCTGCAAGGTTAGCAAGTATCATCGGCAATACGAAGGTAAGCGTCAAGGGAGACAGGATAGTAATCACCGGAATACATAAGCGGCATGTCGGAGAGACAGCAGCAAATATAGAACGAGCAACGAAGATAAAGGGCTTTGACCTGAGAATATTCCAGGACGGAGTATACCTTCTGAAGGGAGAGAACTGAAATGGCTGAACCAAAACCGCAACTTGACAAGAAACAGAAAAAACTGCTAAAGTACAAAATCGAAAGATCAAGGAGAAGGACCCCTTTCAGAAGACAGGAATGGTTCCGGTATGCAAAATTCAGCGAAACATGGAGAAAACCAAGGGGAAAGCATTCAAAGCTGCGTGAGCATCAGGACAGAAGACCGCCCATGGTTGACGCAGGGTTCAGGTCACCAAAACTGGTAAGGGGGCTTCATCCTTCGGGTTTCATGGAGGTAATGGTACATAACGAGAATGACCTGACGCTTATAGATCCAAAGCTCCAGGCAGCAAGAATTTCCAGAACGGTTGGATCGAGAAGGAAGCTGGCTATCCAGGAAAAGGCTGATGAAATGAACATAAAGGTTCTCAATAGAAAGGTAGTGGAGTAAATGAGAGTAAATACAGCAAAGAGGATAGCGGCAGATCAATTCAAGTCTGGAATATCGCGTGTATGGATAGATACAAACAGCCTTGAACAGGTTACGGAATCCGCCACCAGGTCTGATATAAGGGAACTGATCAACAGGCACGTTATCCAGGTAACCCCGAAGAAGGGTAATTCAACCTACAGGCATAAGAAACGGATAGTGCAGCTATCCAAGGAAAGAAGAAGAGGCCAGGGGTCGGTAAGAGGAACAAAAAATGCAAGATTCCCAAGGAAGGTCAGATGGGTAAAGACCGTCAGGGCGCTTCGTGACGAACTTGTTAAATTAAAGGATCAGAAATCCATCGATCCGAAAACATACAGGAAGTTCTATAGGCTCATCAAGGGAGGATCAATCAGGTCAAGGGCACAGTTGAATTCTCAGATCAAGTCAATGGGAATGATGAATGAGGTGGGCAAATGAAGACACCAACCATATTTAAGAGAAAGAGGCTTGGGCTGACCGACTACAGGAAGAGGCTTAGGATATTGAGATCCGGCAAACCCAGGTTCGTTGTCAGAAGATCCGGGAAGGGTGTTATGGTGCAGCTTATTAAGTACAAGTCTGAAGGCGATAACGTCCTTGTAACGGTTACGGACAAATCCCTGAAGAAAATGGGACTTGATGTTTTTGGGAACAGCACACCTGTTTCATATCTTGTTGGGTATGCAGCCGGAGTAAAAGCCAAGAAACTTGGAGAAACTGAAGCAATCCTGGACACAGGGAGATATAAATTCACAAAGGGAGGCAGATTGGCGGCAGCACTGAAAGGGTTTGTAGATTCCGGAATGGAAATACCGCACGACCCTGAAATATTTCCTTCCGAAGAGAGAATCAGGGGAAAGCATCTGTCTTCTGCAAAGCTGAAGGTTGGTAATTTTGATGAACTGTTATCAAAAATTGAGGTGAAATGATGCCAGAAGAGACTTGGATTCCGAGAACGCAACTTGGCAAGATGGTTGCTTCCGGTGAGATAAAGACCATTTCAGAGGCGTTGAGGACAAAACTCCCGCTGAAGGAGTACCAGATCGTGGATTACCTGCTGCCAAATCTTAAGGATGAGGTTCTGAACATAGAGCGTGCCCAGAGGATGACCGATTCCGGCAGGAGGATGAACTATTCCATCACCGCCGTTGTTGGGAACGAGGATGGTTTCGTCGGTGTAGGAATGGGAAAGGCCAAGGAAGCCGCGCCGGCAATAAGGAAAGCTGTCAATAACGCAAAGCTGAACCTGGTGGAGATAAGGAGGGGATGCGGATCCTGGGAATGCGGTTGCGGTAGAGCGCATTCTCTCCCGTTTGAGGTAACGGGAAAATCAGGATCTGTAATTGTTACTTTGAAGCCAGCTCCGCAAGGGGTTGGCAAAGCGGTAGGAGACGTAGCCAAGATCATTCTCAGGCACGCCGGCATTGACGATGCATGGGGATTCGTGAGGGGGCATACAAAAACGACGGTGAATTATTCACTGGCCGTTTACAATGCGCTTGTGGAGACGTCAAGAACGAAGATAAACCAGTCGATAAAGTTGAGTACACCAATTTACTTAGGTAGTGTGGCAAATGTTAGCGGTAATAAGAATTAGGGGAGAAACAGGAATAAGCCCGGACGCTCAGAAGACAACTGAACTGCTGAGGCTTCACAAGATCAATCATCTCGTAGTGGTTGAAGACAATTCAATCAGCAGAGGGATGATAAATCGCGTAGAGAACTATGTTACCTGGGGTGAAATTGACAAAGAAACGCTGACCGTTCTCCTGAAGGAGAAAGCGCTGTTCAAGGGAAGAAAGAAAATCGAAGAAAGCAGCCTGAAGGAATCAACTGGCTATGATAGTTACGGATCCATGGCAGACGCCCTGATGAATGGTAATGTGAAATACAAGGATATCAAGGACATAGTTCCAGTGATAAGACTGAATCCGCCTTACAAGGGATATGAAGCCATCAGGAAACACTTCAAAAAGGGTGGTTCCGCCGGTTACCGCGGTGCAGAAATTAACAAGCTGATCAGGAGAATGATAAAACCGGGAGTTGATCTTAATGGTAAGAACGAGAACTAAAAAACTCAGGGGAGGACATTACGGAAGAGGCATGAAAGCCGGAAGGGGAAAGGGAAAGAAGGGAGGTTCAGGCAATGCTGGACTTCATAAGCATAAATGGGTCTGGACGATCATAAACGATCCCCTGCACTTTGGTGGCAAGGGATTTACGAGCCATCACCCCTCAAACCCCGATATTCCCATTACCCTGAACGAACTGAACAATGAGTTTCCACGGCTAGTTGCAAGAGGCTATGCCAAGGAAAGCAAAAACGGCTATGAGGTGGATCTGACCTCCGCGGGGTATACCAAGCTTCTCGGTTCAGGACTTTTCAACAAAAAATGTGTCATAAAGGTCGAGAAAGCAACGGAAAAGGCTATAAGTAAGCTTTCCACTTTCGGAACTACGGTAGAGGTAAATGGCGGCGGAGATACAGCGGAATAATCGTACAGCAATTCCCATTATCATAATATTTGCAATTGTCATTGCAGGTTTTTATTACTTTAGCGGGTACACTGGATTCAAGCTCTTTATCGCAGCTCTCCTTGTTTCTCCGCTGTTTTACATAACTTATCTCATAGTAAGTTACAAGGGACCAAAGAAGAGCAAGCTTTACGGGATTGAGGGACTTACTGCCAAACTTCCAGCAGTGAAGAAGGCAAAGGGTCACGTTGAATTCAAGTATAAACTGATGTGGACTGCGATTGTCGTGATCCTCTATTTCGCACTCACTAATATCTACATCTACGGTTTGAACGCATCCCAGACTATTGATGTTTTTGCATCATTCAGGGCTATCTTTGCCGGTGCGTCCGGTTCACTGATGGACCTTGGAATAGGGCCAATAGTCACAGCAAGCATAGTCATGCAGCTATTTGCCGGAGCAAAGATATTCAACATTGACCTGCAGAACTCCGAAGACAAAGCAATTTACCAGGGCACTCAGAAGCTACTCGTAATTGTCATGATATTCGTTGAGGCAATACCACAGGCTTTCGGGTATCTCGTGCCGGATGCTGGCCTGGTTTCATCAATAAACGCCGCTATCCCCGGATACGGTGAATTCCTTTCTCAGACAATCATAATCTTGCAGCTTTTTCTTGGTTCGTACCTTGTATTCCTGATGGATGAAGTCGTCTCCAAGTATGGGATAGGGTCAGGAATTTCTCTGTTCATAGCAGCCGGGGTTTCGCAGCAGCTTTTCACGGGAACATTCAACTGGCTTCCCCAGACTGCGGGCATCCCTCTGAATATTACTACAAATACACCTGCAGGGGCTCTGCCAAAGATGATATACATCATTACTCACTCATCAGCGAGCTATATGTACAGCAACGGAGGCGTACAGGTACTTTTCCAGCAGCCAAACCCAATGATTGCACTGGTGGGTACGCTTCTTATTTTCTTCATAGTTGCATATTTCCAGAGCAGCAAGATAGAGTTGCCAATTGCTCATGAAAGGGTCAGGGGTGCCAGGGGGCGTTATCCCATCCAGCTGTTCTATGCTTCCAATATACCTGTGATTCTTGCTACGGCTCTGCTTGCCAACGTATCCATGTGGACGCTGCTCTTCTGGAGCAGCCCAGTCCTCAGTAAGATACCCATACTTGGCCACAATGCACTTCTCGGATCATATCCAACTGCCGCCATGATTGCTAGCTATGGGTCTAATGCCCTTCAAAGTACGACGCCAACCGGAGGGTTGGCATTCTACCTCTTCACTCCTAACGGACTGTCTGACTGGCTGTTCCCAATCCTGCAGCCGGCATCAAGCCAGAGCATACTTCTGGGGCATGCTCCGTGGGAAGAGGGAGTGCACATACTGGTGTTTGTGCTATTCATGGTGGTAGCATCGGTTATATTCGCCAAGTTCTGGATAGAGACAACAAACATGGGCGCAAGCTCCGTTGCAAAGCAGATCCAGTCCAGTGGCATGCAGATACCTGGCTTCAGGCGTGATCCGAAGGTCATGGAAAAGGTTCTTTCGAAATACATACCCACGATCACGGTGTTCAGTGGTGCTGCTGTGGGGCTGCTAGCAGCAAGTGCAAACCTGATAGGTACTGTTGGCGATACCAGCGGAACGGGTCTCCTGCTTGCCGTAGGCATAGTCATACAGACTTATGAAGCCATGGGCAGGGAGCAACTGATGGAGATGCATCCTGTCATAAGGCAGTTCTTCGCGGGTGGTTCTTGAATGAGAGTAGTCATTTCAGGAGTTGCTGGGGTTGGAAAGTCAACGGTACTGGAAATAGTTTCCAGAAAGACGCAGTATGACATCATAAATTTTGGAACACTGATGTTTGAGATGGCACGGGAGATAAACTTAGTAAAGGACAGGGATGGGCTGAGAAAGCTTGGGATCGACACCCAGATCAACCTGCAGAAAAAGGCATCCAATGCAATAGGACGTATGGACAATGTCATCATTGACACTCACATGGCCATAAAAAGCCCGAAAGGGTATCTTCCCGGCCTCCCTGAATGGGTTCTCAGGGAGCTTAAGGTATCGTCATATTTCCTAATCGAAGCGGATTCCAGGCTCATAGAACAGAGAAGAAGGAACGACAATTCGAGGAGCCGGGACGAGGATTCTGCTGATGCCATTGGTGAACATCAGGAGATCAACAGGTATTTTGCAGCCGCCTATGCAGTTTTCTCCGGCGCTACTGTTAATTTCATAGAAAATCCAGAAGGCAAACCAGAAATAGCTGCAGATAATATCGTCAAGAGGTTGATGGTAGTTGACTGAGACGAGCCCGCAGAAGCCAAGTTCGCAGGAGGCCATGAAGAAAGCGATGAGCTTTCAGATGGTGTATCTGTTCATAATGATAATGATGGTTGTTCTGGTTTCTGACATATCAATAAGAAACGCAATCGGCGCAATGATGAATAAGGTTCTCATGCCTGTGATAGGCTTCAATTACACAACTCCACTCATGACGCTATTTCTTGTGGGTATACTCATAGGGTTGATCACCTCGGTCCCCCGTTACTTCTTCACAGACTGGATAAGCATGGGAAGGGCGCAGAACCGAATGAAGGCTTTCAACAAGGTTTACAGGGAAGCGTTCAAGGCAAATCAGAAAGACAGGCTGGCAAAGCTGAACAAGATGAGGATGGACGTGACCATGGAGCAGCAACAGCTTTCCATGAACACCATGAAGCCCCTTATGATCCTGACAGTTTTCATTTTCCTGATATACATGTGGCTTTTTGTATACATATCTGCCCTGCCGTACCAGATAATAGCAACACCCTGGGACACAGACATAAATCTTGCTACCGCCAAGATATTCATAGCACCATACTGGATCGGGATATATTTCATAGCGAGCTTGGTAATAGGCTACTTTGCAACAATGATAATAAAATACATAGACTTCACATTCAAACTAAGGAAGTACGAGAAGAGAGAGATTGATGCTATTAACGATTAGCGGCGAGATAGGAAGCGGCAAATCAACTATTGCCAGACTGGCCTCTGCCAAACTTGGATACCCTTACATTTCCGGGGGAGATATCTTCCGTGAGCTCGCTAAGGAGAAAGGCATGACCGTCGACGAATTCGGCGCTCTCGCAGAGAAGGAAGAGAGTATAGACAGAGATCTTGACCGATTGCTCCTTGACACACTGAGAAAGAACAGAAACATGGTGGTGGATTCGAGACTGTCAGGATGGTTGTGCTTCATAAATGGCATCAGCGCTCTGAAAGTTTTCGTTAAAGCACCGCTGGACATTCGGGTAAAACGGGTTATGTTCAGGGAAAGCCGTCCAGAAAAAACCATCAGGTCTGAAATACGGGCAAGAGAACAATCTGAAATGAAAAGGTACAAGCAGTATTATGATATTGACTATTCCAGAACGGATATCTACGACCTGATTATAGACTCAGGTAGCAGAAGCGCTCAGGAAATAGCGGATGAATTATATGACAGAATATCGTCAGGCCGAAAAAAATGATCCGGAAGGATTCATCGTAATAGACAAACCCAAGGGTCCGACCAGCCATCAGGTGGATTTCTGGGTAAAGAAAATAATTGGCACTGAAAGGGTGGGCCACATAGGCACACTCGATCCCAATGTATCAGGCGTGCTGGTGATGGCCATCGGCCGGGCAACAAAGCTTATTGAAATAGCGCATGAGGAACCAAAGGAGTATATATGCGTCTTAAGGACGTACTCTGAAGTATCTGAAGCACGGCTCAGGGAGGTGCTGTCAGAGTTCACCACCGATATCTATCAGCTCCCGCCGGTAAGATCCGCAGTGTCAAGGACATTAAGGGTAAGAAGAATTTTTTCCATAGATCTGATGGAATACGGAGGAAGGCTTTCACTCCTCAGGATAAGATGTGAGTCCGGGACATACATCAGGACTCTCTGCACTGACATTGGGTATGTGCTTGGGTGTGGTGCCCAGATGGCAGAACTGAGGCGAACGGCGACCGGCCCCTTCAATGAGGAAAAGATGGTTACGTTGCAGGCGCTCAAAGACGCGGTCTATCTCGACACCCAATCCTCCGGAAAAAAATTATCTGAAATACTTCTGCCTGTAGAATTCCTGTTCCGGAGTTACCCGAAGGTGGTTGTTAAGAATTCGTCACTTGAAAATATCGCCCATGGTTCAGATCTCTTTCCCGGAGGGATCAAGGCAATAGTTGGTGAGCCACGAAGGGGTGACCGGGTCTGTGTTGTTTCCGAGGATAATTACGTCGTGGGAACAGGAAAGATGATGGTTTCATTCGACGAAGTGGGAGATCTAAAGGTTGTCGACTTTGATAGAATCCTTATATCTCCTAAGGCTAAGGTTACTGTAGAAAATGAAGCAAAACCAGAGAGAAATAATGTGGTACGGAAGGAAATCCGGCAGGGATCTGCTCCCGTACACAAATTTGGAAACAAACTACATCCAGATCATGGACGATCTCAGGGCGGGCATTATTCCAGGGACATCACAACCGGGGTCGGTAAAAATACCCAATCTAAGGGAAGTCCTTATCAACTACGGAAGAAAAAGGATAAAGGAAGAGTTCGCGGGCGATCAGGTAGTTATTAAGCTGCACGCGGTAAAGTCTGAACTCGATCGTATCATCAATACGTACCTGGAAAGTGCGATGCCATTTGCTACCCTGTCTGGAGTTGCATATCATGATGACGATCCCTGCACATTTTTTTCAAAGAACATGGATCGGATGAAAGAAGGGACTGAAGATTCCGTGGTGTTAAGGGAGCTATGGTCAACTGGAATAGGTCTCTGCAAGTACCGTTCTGCACTTTCAGAGTACCTGAACACGGAGATAAGGAAGGTTATGCAGAACACTTCAGATCTGGTGGGTCCGGATCTTACACTGGAAATTCTGTCCAGAAGCGGGGGCCTGAAGAGCCTTGTCAAATATCCAGCAAGCACAATTCAGGTACTTGGCGCAGAAACCGCATTCTTCAAACACATGACCACCGGATCGCCACCGCCGAAGCATGGCGTTATCTTCAGGCATCCTGATGTTTCACCGCTTAAGCCATCTCTGAGGGGAAAGGCCTCAAGAGCCATAGCAAACAAGATAGCCATAACGTCAAAAGCAGACTTCCTGGGCACCAAAATGGACATAGACCTGATGAAAAAACAACTGGACAAGAGGCTGAAAGAAATTAAGTCCGGTCAGTAATTTGTAAGGTCTTTCTGGTATAGGTATTTCTCTCCGGGTATGCTGACGGGATATTCTCCGGTCAGGCAGCTCAGGCAAAGATTCTGCTTTGGCATTCCTATGGACTTTACCAGACCGTCAATTGAAATATAGGCCAGGGAATCTGCTCCTATTTCTTCCGTTATTTCCTGGTTAGTTTTCCCTCTTGCTATGAATTGATCCTTTGTTTTCATGTCAACTCCAAAGTAGCATGGGGCAATGATTTCTGGCGATCCTATCCGGACGTGCACTTCTGTAGCGCCAGCCTTTCTCAGCAGCATCACGATATGCCTCATGGTATTGCCGCGTACTATGCTGTCGTCCACAAGTACTATACGCTTTCCATCCACTACGGACCTGATAGCATTAAGCTTCATCTTTATAGATGCAGTTCTCTGAACCTGTGACGGCATTATGAAGGTTCTGCCGGAATACCTGTTCTTTATGAGACCCTCGCTGTAAACAATGCCGGACCTCTGGGAGTAACCCAGTGCCTGGGCCCTACCTGAATCGGGCACTGGTATTACGACGTCAGCCTCTACCATGCTTTCATCGGCGAGTACCCTTCCAAGCTTGATTCTGGTTTCAAAAACTTCTATATTGTCTATTATGCTGTCTGGCCTGGCAAAGTAGACATATTCAAACATGCAATGCGCTTCCACCCTCGAAGATGCTATGAAAATTCTCTTTGGTCCAATTGGTGTTATTTCCACGACCTCACCGGGAAGTACATCCCTTATGGTTTCCCCTCCAAGCACGTCCATTACGCAGCTTTCAGAGGCAACAACATACGTATTGCCGGACTTCCCAAGAATAAGAGGACGGATCCCCATGGGATCCCGGATGGCAAAAAGCCTGTCGTCAATCATGAATGCAGCGGAATAAGCTCCCTTAAGCTTTGACATAGCGATCTTCATTCCATTTGCAACGCCGTTTTCAGCTATCTCCTTGGAAAGTTCCATGAGCATTACTTCGGTATCTGAGGAAGTTGAAAATGTGGCACCTCTTTTCTTGAGTTCCTCGCTAAGTTGCTCCGCGTTTGTTATCTCTCCGTTATGGGATATTGCAAGATAGCCTGATGCGCTGGATACAACAAAAGGACCAGCATTCTCCAGGGTTTTTGTTCCCATTGTAGAATACCGCGTATGTCCTATTCCCACGTTACCGGAAATAGGGTTCTCTTTCTCGTTAAAGACGTCGCTTACAAGCCCCATTCCCTTCTTCAGCTTCATCATGCTGCCGTCGAAAGCTGCTATTCCAGCACTTTCCTGCCCGCGATGCTGCAGCGATTTCAGGGAACTGACAAGGTAGCCATAAGCCTGCTCGTTGGAAATCACGCCAACTACAGCGCAGTGATCACTTGGTTTTTGCCCAGTTATAAGATCTTGTTCTTGCTGCGGGGAATCCACAGTGAGAGCACCTCTTTTGCCTGATGTGGTATGTATGGTGACCACATCTCCTGCAGGTAATATGAACTTTCTTATTGTTCATTTTTCCCATTGAATAAGTTCCAGTACTCATATTCAGTCACCCTTTGATGGAGACACAAATATCACATTGTCCCCCCTTACAAGAATTCTTTCGTGAACTCCCTTTGTTTCTCCGCCGATAACCTCACCGGCATCCTTGATAACAAGATTCATGTAAACATCGTATCCTTCCAATATGCCAGAATATCCTCTGTTTCCCTTTACGTCGACCAGAACATTCCTTTCTATTGAATTTTTCAGCACATCCAGTGGTTTAATTACGTTGATTGTGGGTTTAGGCATATTCGTTTCGCTGACAAATTGTAAAAAACTATTTAACCATACCGCATAATATTGGAAAGCTTGCCTGATCGATGGACGTCTTGGCACAGTTACAATCTCCTGATCAAGAAAGATCCGACCTTCAGGGAGGAGAGGATGTCAGGAGACAAGCATATTATACCTTTAATAATCTAGGATTAAGATGCCAGACGCCGATCCAGAACTCCATTATGGTGAAGAACTTAGAAAGATCTTCCAGGAAATCTATTCATCAAGGAGCAGGCAGGAGAAGGAGAACCGTATTATCAGTCTTGTTAGGCAGCTCGAGAATTCGCCGCCATCGCAGAACGACTTGAAGTACCCTGAATTTACACAGGACATAAAGAAGCTCATTGCCAGTGTCCAGAAACTCAGTTCACCCGGAACTGCCGGTCTGGCACAGGAATTGATGAAACTCGCCCCGGACAACAGGGACGTGAAACTTTTCTACTCAGCATCAATATACAACCCTGCAGAACCGGATTCTTTTGTGGATCTGGTATACAATGACAGCGATTTCTGCCAGGATGCGGACACCGAAGCAAGGCTGTTCAATGCTTACAATAACATTTCAGATCCAACCAAGCCAGCAATATTTTTCTCGCTGTGCGGTAAATATGATCATAAGATATTCTCAAGGTATCTGGAGGGAGAGATTGACGACGACGTGAACTCCACCATAATAAAGAATCTCCAGTCAAAAGGCAGGTACGACGACCTCTCAAAATTCCTGGAGGAGATGTGCAAGCGAGATAAATCCATAACCTACCTGATTGAGCTTATCAACGCATACCAGAGAACCGGTGAGCTCGGGAAGATGTCAAAGGTAATAGGGCAGCTCAACTACGATGAGATCGAGGATGTGGACAGTTTCCTGATACTGATCAAGAAAAGCATTGCTTCTGGAAACTATTCTCTGGCTTCTGAGATAGCCAGGCATGCCCTCTCAGAATACCCTGAGGATCACGATCTGATGACTGCTTTGGGCGAATCCCTCTACCTGTCGAACAACCCCAAGGCGGCACTTGAAGTCTTCACGACAATCAACTCCAAATTCAAGGATGATTACGATTCTGTCAGAAGACTGATAGATATAAATGAGGACCTACACAACCTGAAGGACATGATAAAATGGATCGATGTGCTCTGCAAGCAACTTCTATGCTCCAAGGAGGAAATGATCAAGAAGATCCGTGCTGAGATAGAACTTTCAATGTTCGATGAGGCATATAGGGACATAGGGGAGCAGAATTCTCCGGTAAAGGATCTAGATTTTTCAAAACTCCTGATGGAAATAAACCTGAAACTCGGCAAGGTCACCGAGGCCCTGAACACCGCCGAGGATATACTGGCGTTCACTCCAGAGGATCCGGACACAATATCGTTTATACTGAATGATCTCTACAACAGGCACGACTACGAAAAATTCCTTGCAAGAACATCTACTTTATCTAGCCGGGAACTTAAAACAAAGTTCTCTGGAATGATTGCAGCCAGCCTGATCTACACCGGAAAGATGGAAAACGCGATGAATATGATATCATCTACCCCTGAAATACTTGATTCAGAACATTTCATAGACTCAATATATTCCAGCCTGAACAAGGACAGGGAGATTCAGGCACTGCTGGAAACCCTTTCATCCATCAAAGCAAAGAAGCCCATGATAGACATGGTCATCGGGAACCTCCGCGGCAGACACGTAGTCGTCAATGATGCCCTACCGGAGATAATAACAGGGTCTCCCCCAGTATCAATCGTGGCAATTGTCACCTTTGACAACGTGAACAGATCGCCTGAAGTAGTACCGGATGTAATCAGGAAATTCATATCCAACTCTAAATATAAGCGGATCCAGATTATAGTGGATACCATATCCGAAATAAATTCCGGGAAGCTGCCCAAGGATATCATGATTTTTCCGCAATTTCATTTTCCAGGTGTAAAGGCGCTTATCATGAACGGTTACTTTGACAGAGCCAGAGATCAACTGCAGACAATGGAGGATCTCAGGAACAGAGACCCGTTCTATAACTACATGGAAGCGCTTCTCCTTTTCAAGAAGGGAGACATTCCCCAGGCTTCTAAATCGTTATCCCGTGCTATTTCAATGCTCTCGAATGCCGATTTCTTCGACCTGGAGACAAAAATTTCCCTTTCAGAAAATGATGAAAAAAGTGCCCTTGAATCAATAGAACTCATCGTTGCCATAGGCGGGGAAGAGTCAATAGATTTCGAATTCATAAATTCATACATAGGGAAGAACGGGGCCTTTCCATTCAGGGACAGGCTGATAGAAGCCTTGTCCAAAAAGGATGTTAAAAATACATGGTTTCTCAGGATTCTGAGGGACCGTACGCTGGAGAATTCGTCATACGAGAACGCAGTAGTGTATTCCAGAAAAATAGTGGAAGCTTCTGGAGTTACCGCTGAGGATATCAGAGTGCATGTGGATATCCTAAACGCATTGAAAATGCAGGATTCGGTTATTGATTTCCTAATTGAAAGCAGGGGAAAGGTCGGTAACGGTGCAGTAGAAGTAATGATAGGAGACTGGTATTACTCCCGCTCCGATTTCAAGGACGCGCTCTCTTATTATGAAATGGCTATCGCCAAGGGATACGGCCAGGAAAGGATTGACAATTACATTGAAACATTAATCGAAACAAAGAATTTTGATGAAGCCAGAAGGCTCATAGGCGCTTCCGATCAGAATGGAATGTCGCAACTGAAACTTTACTACAGGACAGGGGAAATTCAGAAGATAATAGACCTCCTCAGGAAGATACGTGTGGAGACGAAAGAGGACGAAGAACGTATAGCGTATATTTCTCGTGTCCTCTGGATGAACAAGGAAGTGCGTGACATTCTCATAGGAATATACCAGCAGGAAGGATTTCTCTTCCTTGGCAAGATAATATCAGATAGGATGATGGAGTCAAATGAATACGAGAAAGCCATAGAGATAATGAAAAACCTTCAAAAAAATTATCCGGATAACATTGAGAATCTCGTGAAACTTTCCAGCGCATACGAAAAACTGGGGAAGTTTCATGAGTCCATCGAGGTTCTTCATTCTGCGCTGCGGCACGCTAAGACAAGTGAAGCCATATTTACTGTCGTAGACAACCTGCTCAGGATTTACTACCAGCAGAACATGTTTCTTGAAATTAGGAAATTCTATGAACAGAACAGGGAATACGTTGATTCGACAAATATTCACTTCATAGTCAGGAGTTACATCAATCTAGGGGAATACGAAGCAGCCGAATCAATAGTTGGCCGATACCATGGTTCGTTAGTCAGCCCTGAAGCATTCAGCGAATTCATGGAAGAGATCAATCACGTAAAGAAGTCACAGGAAGTGATGGGATATGTGGAACGGCTGCTGAAACTTGAATACAAAACTGGGAAGCGCTTTTCTACTGAAGATGCCGTTTCTACTGCTGACATCCCCATTGAGGCCGTGGAGGATGTTTTTTCATTTCTGGCAAGTGATGTTGGGTATTCCGATATAAACGATGAGAAGTATGAAGTGCTGAGCAGGGACATAATACAGAAGGTCTGCAAGAGGACAAGGGTGAACGGCATAGAAGACCTAAATATAAGCGTAATTTACAATAACATGGCCAGGAGAGACCCTGTAATAGCCAAGAACATATACGCATACATTAAGAAGGAGATTTCGACCGTCAGGAAACCAAAAATAGAGGATCAGGACCTGCAGAAGTTGCTCAAAGTGGCGCTGAAGCAGGATGTTGATCATGATCCATTCAGGGTAGCATGCAAGCTTAACACTGGCATTTCCGAGGCCATGGATGTAATCGCGCTAATGAATTACGTGTCGACTGTCAATGCAGGCGGGAGATCGGGGCATGTTTAGGGGTTACTTCACATCCACAAGCAGAGAGGAGACGAGGGACATACTGATCTCAGTCGGCGCCCTTACGCTTGCGTTCTTCATCTATAATTCCGTAGGAAGCCGTGCGCCTCTCAACGGATACGACACGGTCGTATATCTGTTGGAGGCTTTTGTCGGAATGGTCACTGCATTTCTTCTCCACGAACTCTCTCATCGCTACGTGGCGAGAAGTTATGGCGGCATAGCGTATTTCAGGATGTGGCCATTTGGGATAGTCCTGGCCTTGCTGACGTCCCTGATCGGCTTTATTTTTGCTGCCCCCGGTGCAGTGAATATCTCCGGAATATATGGAAAGGAGCAGATGGGAAAGACTGCACTGGCCGGCCCGATGACGAACCTGGCGCTGGGAATAGTGTTTCTCGGTATATTTTTTGTATCTCAGCCGGGATCGCTGATGGAGCAGGTTTTCTACTTTGCAGCTGTCATAAATCTGTGGTTTTCCCTTTTCAACATGATACCCTTCCCTCCGCTTGACGGATCAAAGGTCATTTCGTGGAACATCGGTTATTTTGCAATTTTCGTTGCAGTCTCGCTTGTTATTAATATATACATATTCATCTGAACAAATCATACCAGTTCAGAAAATTTTTTATTCTCGCTGGTCAGGAAAAATATGGAGTTTTCCCCAACGTCAATCCGGTACTTTATTTCGGCTGTTACACTGGAATCGTTCAGGTTGAATATCAGGTCGTCATGGCTCTTCATGTATTCCCAGATTCCTACTCCCGGTTTAAGTATAAGACCAACGTACGGCGGATCTGTTGATGCCACGAAGGCGTTCTTCAGGTTTTCCCTGTTGGTTCTGCCATTTTGATAAAAAGTGACGGACACTTCCATGTTTCGGTATCCTGTCTGTGTAGATAATTTCTATCAAGGACATTTCCTCAGGCTAATGGCTTTTGCAGTTAGCATACATCTCAAACGCCCAAGCCAGACTCAGGTAAGCCCTCCTGTGATATAGGATACCATGCTGTCGACAATCCGCTCCTTTACCATGGATGGATTCTTCCAGGAGAAAAGGGATGGTTCGAGGTAGCAAGCAAGAGCGCATTTGTTGCAGCTTTCGTAAGGCTCCCAGTTATACGAATTCCACATCTTCCTGAGATCCACATCCCAGACTTTTTCGGTACCCTCGTATTCATTAAGCACGTAACAGGGTTGAACTATCCTTCCGGACGGGTCGATGTTGACAGTGAGCCATGGCTTGCATATCCACTTCTCCGTTCCATACCAAGAATTGAGCAGAGCGTCAAAGTATTCCTTTGAATTAAGAACCGGGTACCCACGTATCTTGTAATCCCGAAGCAGCGCTATGGTGTCCCGGAGCTTGTTCCTTTCAGGCGACATGGGGTCAGCTGTGGAGTAGTCATAAGCTATCTGGAAATTTATGCTGACTCCTAGCTTTACCGAGAGGTTTACAAGATCAGTTGCCTGGTCCATGTTTTCCTTTGTTATGGTTGAGCTTATTGCCATATGGACGTAATCCCTGGCAGTTTCAATGCCCTCGATGGCCTTCCTGAACGATCCCTGTACTCCCCTGAGCCGATCGTGCAAATCTCCTATGCCGTCCAGGGAAACGAACAGATAGTTCAGGTCATCGCTTATACTCCTTATCTTCTGCTTGAGCAGCCAGCCATTGGTGACCATGGAGGTATGGAATCTCCTATATGATTCGTTAAGAATTTCACCTATATCATTTCTCAGGAGCGGCTCGCCCCCCTCGAATCCAAGGAAGGATACGCCAGCCCGCTTAAGTGACTCCATCATCTTGATCTCTTCATCAATGTCAAGAAGCTTTTCATCTTCCCTTCTCCAGAACGGGCACATCTTGCATCTCAGATTACATTCATAAAGGAGTTTGTGGCCCGCGATTAATGGCATCTTTGAACCGGAGGATAATTTCATGGTCCTGAGAATCCCCCTGCCTACTACGGGTCTAATTAATCCCATAGTATAACAATCAAAGCGGATATACATACTTTGTGTAAATACCTGAACAGTGAGGAAAATGCACATTAAGGCAGCGGAATAACCAAAAAATTGCTGCATACCATCCGATGCAATCCGCGTCCGGGATCAGGAACTGTTATATATCTTTCTTATATCCGATTATTCGGAGCATCAGTTCTGCGACTGGCAATAATTTATGTATTGCTGTCAGGGAAATCAGCTTCTGGAAATGATCATACATGAAATATAAAGACACGTGCACATCCTGCGGAATCGGGCTGGTTGAGGTCGGATACTCGATTTTCGATTGCCCGAACTGTGGAGAGGAAGTCATAGGTAGATGCAAGGACTGCAGGGAACATTCCACACATTATGTCTGCAGTGCCTGTGGGTTCCAGGGACCTTAGGGGATTTAAATGGGAGAAGTTTGTGTTGTTTTCAAGGTCCTGCCCGAGGACTCGGATATGAATATTGAGACCTTGGAGGATGGGATAGTGCATAAGATAAAGGGTATTTGTGAAGTGAACAAGGTCACAACCGAAGATATAGGCTTCGGTATAAAGGCACTTAAGGTTCAGGTCGTTGTCCCGGATGAAGAGGGCAAGATTGACAGGGTCGAGCAGGCCATTTCCTCTGTCCCAGGAGTGGGGCAGGTGGATAGTGAAGATGTTACGCTCGTATGAATAAATCCCAGATAACGGTTTTCAAGCCTGCCAAAATTTATTTTATCCGTAAGGGATACTGAATTCAGATAATTTTGAGGTGAAATCTATGTATGACTGTTCAAAAATTCACAAAATAACCATTCAGTATGCCTCCGAGGGGCCCGGCAAGTATGCAGCAGATTCATGGAAGATACTGACTGAGGAGGAATCCAAGGCTATCTGCCAGATTGCAAACGATTCAGACAGGTCAATAGAAGCGGTCTTAAAGTCCCATTCTGCAAAACCTATCAGATCCATTGTCATTAATCAGGACGTGCACATGATTGACCCATCCAAGGCGAATGTAGCGGCTGAATAACTTCTAACGCACGAACCTGTGCCCGCCATCTACGGGAATTATTGCTCCATTAATCAGAATTGAATCGTCACCCGTAATCCAGTCGACGACTCTTGCTATAAGATCGGGTGGATTCTCACTCCCTCCCAGAATATATTTTACGGCATCTCCATGAATGTACGAGGGAGCCACGGCGTTGACCCTGATGCCAGATGAAAGAAGCTGTGACGCGAGTGACTCGGTGAGTCGGTTGAGTGAGCTCTTTGCTATTGTGTATGACATCTTGTTTGGTTCTGGGTATCCAAGTGTCTCTGCGCTGCTGACCAGGAGGATGGACGACCCCCTTCCCATTACAGAGAGTGCGGAGGAGACCACGGTAACAGGTATCCTGACATGATTCTCCAACATTGAGTCAAGCATCCCGTAATCCCTGATGCTGTCCTCTCCATATCCGCCCACCTGTATCACGAGTACATCCACGGACCCGAGACGCTGTTTACCTTCCTTCAATACGGCATCTGCACCATTCCTCGACGACACGTCACCGGGAGTATAGATCAAGTTACTGCCTCCATCCATCTTTCCTGCAATTCTCTTGAGTTTTTCCTCATCCCTTGCCGAAATCAGCACCCTGCATCCAGATTCAAGGTATCTTGCAACCATTGAGGACCCCAGACCCTCACTCACTCCTACAATAACAATGTTTCTCGTCGGTGATTTGCTCATGCTTTCAAAATTGAATCTGGTGTAAAAAGTTACTTATTTCAATTCCAAAAATTGTTAAAAACTTATATCCATGCTTGAAATCAGGACTGATAGTGTAGGTTTCATCCGTTGCCATCCTTCAATGATAAAAGTATTAAGGAGGGTAAAAATGTGGGATCCGACAGGTGTCAGATCCGAAATGGCCTATATGATGGTGATTTAGTTGAAAATGCCCAAAACAATGATGATGTATTGCAGGTTTTGCAATAAACACACTCCGCATGAAGTTGAAAGAGTCAGGAAGAAGAAGGCAAGCGAATTCAAGGCTGGCCAGAGAAGATTCAGGAGAGCCACCTCCGGTTTCGGCGGTTTCCCCAGACCAAAATTCGAGGGTAGGGAGAAGCCTACCAAGAGGGTAAGTGTCAGATTCCGTTGTGAAACATGCAAGAGAGCTTCTACGCATCCGACATACAGGGCCAAGAAGTTTGAACTGGTGGAGGCATAAGAATGGCAGAACAGAAGTTTGTAAAGTTGAAGAGCATCGGCAACAAATTCATAAAGATAAAGTGCAAGGACTGCGGGAACGAGCAGATAACGTACTCGAAGGTGTCATCTACTGTAGTATGCAACATTTGCGGAGCTACGATTGCTAAACCCACAGGTGGAACGGTTGCGGTTTCAGGGGAATACACCGGAGAACTTTAATGCGAAAAGAACTGCCTGAAGTGGGTGACCTTGTTGTCGTCACCATAAGGGAAGTAAAGAATTTTGGGGCGAGCGTAAAGCTTGATGAATACCCTGGAAAGGAAGGTTTTATCCACATAGCTGAGGTTGCAACCGGATGGGTCAAGCATATCCGCGACTACCTGCGTGAAGGACAGAGGACTGTATGCAAGGTACTGGGGGTAAACCAGAGCCGGGGATATGTGGATCTGTCATTGAAAAGAGTCAATGACCACCAGAAGCGTGAGAAGATTTCCGAATGGAAAAATGACCAAAAATCAGAAAAATTGCTGGAAATCGTTGCAAAATCCCTCAAGAAGACTCCAGAGGAATGCGACAAAGAATTCGCGGATGAACTCAGGCAGACCTATGGTACCCTTTATAATGCATTTGAGGACGCTTCTTCCAACGAGAACTGGATGCCAGATGTCAAGGCTAAGTGGAAAAATGCAATGATCAAGGTGGCCAGGGAGAACATCAACACACCCTATGTAAAGATCAATGGTATGATAGAGGCATACTCTGTCGCCGGGAATGGCGTGGAGTCTGTCAGGGAAACAATTGTGCAGGGTATGCTTCCCGGCGTGACAATTCAGTATGCCGGAGCACCGAAATACAGGCTGGTCGTAACTGAAAAAGATTATAAGACAGCCGAAGATTTGCTGAAGAAATCTGTACAGTCAATAACTGATGCTGCAAAGAAGAACTCTGTAAGCTTTGAATTCACAAGAAAACAGTAAATTTATGCACTCACTGATAAGAAAATGTATTGAAAATGGGCACTACACAATGCAGGTGGTGTGCCCCATATGCGGTTCGGCAACTGAATTCGCGCTCCCACCGAAGTATTCCCCGGCAGATAAATTCCAGAAGTACAGGTTGAGATTAATGGATGGCGGTAAAAGTGGAAAAGATAATAATAAATCAATATAAAAAGCCAAAACTGAACAGTCCCATACTCATTGGCGGCTTACCCGGTATTGGCAACATAGGAAAGATTGCAGCAGAGTATCTGATTGAGAAACTGAAAATGCAGAAGATGATTGACATATTCTCCCAGTACCTTCCGCCCCAGGTGTTCATAGGCGATGACAGCACCACTTTTCTTGTCAGGAACTCCCTGTATTACAAAAAGTTCCCGGGAAAGAAGGACCTTATGATACTTGTCGGCGATTTTCAGGGGACCACACAGGAAGGCCAGTATGAGATGTCATACAACGTGCTCGAAATTGCCAGGAAATACAATGTGAGCATGGTTTACACACTCGGGGGGTACAGCATAGGTAAGATCATAGAATCGCCGCGGATACTTGGTGCAGTTACCAGTGTGGAGCTCAAGCAGGCTCTAACGGATAACGGCGTGGTATTTCCGAAGGGAGAGCCCGGTGGCGGGATTGTTGGGTCCGCAGGCGTTATGCTGGGGCTGGCAAAGGAAATCTTTTCGATGAAGGGTGCCTGCCTCATGGGAGAAACATCCGGATATTTTGCCGATCCGAAAGGCGCCAGGGAAATGCTGAAGGTCCTCTGCTCGATTCTGGGGATAGAGATCGATCTGACTGACATAGAGGAGAGGAGCAAACAGATAGAGCAGATCACGGAAAAGATGCAGGAAGAGGTACAGGGAAAGAACCAGCCAAAGGAAGATCTTGGCTATTTCCGCTGAAAAAGTTTAATTTTGGGATGGGCTTTCATTCACAACTCTCTTTCGCGAGGAAGCTCCATCTTTTAGGGTGGGGAGGAATCGCGAAGCATTAATATATTGAGTAGTTACATCTGTAAAGTGCTCAAAACCCTCCAGATCAAGCTGCTTCCCAAGGAACAGCAAAAATCTGCGAAGAGGCATCTCAGAAAACTTTCCGGAAAGGAGAGCAGATTCGTAAGGAATGTCAACCATTTCATATCCGGGGAGATCGTTCAGAGAGCTAAAGGCACCTCTTCCGCAATTGCCATTGAGGATTTGAGTGGCATAGGAATGAGGACAACAGTCAGAAAGGGCAAGAGTTATATCCATAACTCCCGGTCTTTCCACCAGATCAGATCGTTCATTGAGTACAAGGCGAGGGAGACGGGCATTCCAATAATTGTGGTTGATCCGCACAACACCAGCAGGGAATGCCCGGAATGCCATTACACGGACAGGAAAAACAGGCCTGAACGATCCCGATTCGAATGCATTTCCTGTGGTTTTGAGGAAGAGGCAGATCTTGTTGCATCCCTCAATATCGGGGACAGGGCTGCTGTCAGCCAGCCCATTGTGACGGAGGCTATTTCGATCATTCGATCCCTCCAGTTGCAAGCTCCGAAGCCTTAGCTGAGGGGTAGTTGACCGTTCCATTACTCTCGTACCCAAGGTAATAGTAGGTGCCCACAAGTGCTGCCACTATTACGATTACTGCAGCTAATACTGCATATTTCCTCTTCATGTGCTTTCATTTTTTAATATGCCTGGTACATAAAACAATTCTGATACAATGCGTTTATCATTGCACCAGAAACTGCAGTCGCCGGGAAAACAATATAAGGAAGGGAATTATTGGAAAGGCATGAGTGCCGGCAGGGCATTGGCATCACACTACAAGGAAATATCTATTGCGGAATTCTTTGAAAAGAACAGGCACATTCTTGGATTTGACTCTCCGCAGCGTTCCCTGTTCATGATTGTAAAGGAAGCCCTGGACAATTCCCTTGACGCCTGCGAGGAGTGGGGGATATTGCCTGAGATATACGTCGAGGTTGCAAAAAAATCCGATGACACCTTCTGCGTCACCGTCAGGGACAACGGGCCGGGGATTGAGAGGATCGAGGTTCCAAGGGTATTCGGGCAGTTGCTCTACGGATCAAGATTCCATGCTGTCAGGCAATCCCGCGGACAGCAGGGGATAGGCATCACTGCCGCAATACTTTACGGGCAGGTTACCACCGGGCAACCCTCTAGGATACTGACAAAGACACAGGAGTCGGATGTCGGGTTTGAAATGTACATGCAGATAAACGTCAAGGAAAATAAGGGAACAGTGATCTCGGAAAAGCCTGTAATCGTGAGTTACGGTCATGGGATTGAGATTTCAATTACTGCGAAGGGACGATACCAGACGGGAAAACAATCCATTATAGAATACCTGAGGGAGACTGCTGTTGTGAATCCGAATATGAACCTGACGTTTGTCGACCCTGACGGCGTCACTGCGATATTTCGCAGAAGCACCGAAAAGCTTCCCGATCCGGCGAAGCCCATAAAGCCGCACCCTTTGGGTCTGGAGCCAGGGGAGATCATCGGCCTTGCGTCGGTCACAAAGGAAAAGGACCTGCGTTCCTTCCTTACAGGGGAATTCAACAGGGTAAGCGACCACGTTGCCGACGAAATACTAAAGGAGTCAGGGCTTGACGGCAGTGTCTCCCCTGGAGAAATGAAGGCTGAATCTGCGCTGAAGCTCCAGCTGGCTTTCAGGAAGGTAAAGCTTATGCCGCCTCCGGTTGACTGCCTCTCCCCGCTGGGGGATGAATTCATCAGGAGAGGGCTGATGGCCGTCTACGAGGAGCATCACCCCGCATTCTATTCTAAACCGGTGACTAGGCCGGTATCTGTCTACAACGGAAACCCTTTCTCCGTGGAAGTTGGCATTGTTTATGGCGGAGAACTCAGGGCGGATGACCAGGTGAAAATCATCCGGTACGCTAACAAGGTACCGCTTCTCTATCAGGCTGGTGCCTGTGCCATGACCAGGGCGGTTGCCGAGATAGACTGGCGTCCATACGGCATGGACCAGAAGCAGGGGACCGGCGTGCCCTTCGGTCCCATGATAGTCCTTGTTCATGTCTACGGCACAAGGGTGCCGTACACTTCAGAATCTAAGGAAGCCGTTGCCGCAATTCCAGAAATCATTGAGGAAATCAAGCTTGCCCTGAAATCGGTTGGCCGTGGCCTGAAATCATTCATGAACAGGAATGAGAGAAGAGAAAAGGCAAACGAGAAGTTCAACCTTGTAATGAACATAATACCGGAAATAGGAAAAAAATGCTCCAAGATCCTTGGACGGGAAGAGCCCAATATCGATAGGGTCATGTCTCTCGTGGCAAATGTAGTATTCATAAAGGAGGAGAGTTCAAAATGCGATGGAGGTTTCGAGGTCCTTGTTAGGATATTGAACTACACTTCGGAAAGCCGTGCCTTCACTCTCTATGCCGAGCCGGTTTCCGGGAAGATAAAGGGGGAGGCAATGTGGGCAATCCCTTCAATCTATCCAGCTGGTGCATCTGAAATCACGTTCAAGGTCATGACGGAATCCGATAAATATCCCGGGACGGACTATTACACAACAGGAATAAATCCTGTGCTCGTGCATGGCGCCGAACCCCTGCCGGGCGACTGGTCATTGCGCGAGGAGGAGGCTGTTGAGGATGGGCAGTGAAGTGAAGAAGACGCTGGAATCCATGGTAGAGGGCATTTACAACGCGCTGGGAGGAGGAGAGGTACCAGAGATAAGGATGTCCTCCAGAAACAGGGACAACATAGTTCTGGACAAACTGTCATCTGTGTGGAAATACGGGGATGCAAAGGTATCAAGGAGCCTGAGGACGACTGATGGTGCTAACTATGTTCTCAAGAACATGTACATGATTGATTTTATCCTGGAGATGCTGAGAGACGGAAAATCTTCAACACTGAGGGAAATGTACTACATATCCGAAGGATGGGGGCGGGCTAAATTCGGTACACAGGACGAGTCAGATCTCATGGCAGAGGATCTGGAGGTCATAACATCCCTCATCAGGGAGGATTTCAAGCTCAGACCTGAAGAGAACGGCGCAAGTATCATCGGGGACATAACCATAGAGGAAAGGAGCAGGAAAGGCGACTTCAAGAAAATTAACTGCAAGGATGATGTCGGAGAGGCAGGATACACGATTCCTAACAATGTAGAGAGCGAGAAGCTCAGGCTCAGCTCGACCAATGCCAAATTTGTGCTTGCGCTGGAAACTGGTGGTATGTTTGACCGCCTCGTGGAGAACGGGTTTGATGAGAAATTTGGTTGTGTCCTGGTACACCTGAAGGGCCAGCCGGCACGCAGCACAAGAAGGGTTCTAAAACGGATGAACACCGAAATGAACCTGCCGATTTTCGTGTTCACCGACGGTGACCCATGGTCATTCAGGATTTTTGGATCCATAGCATACGGCGCAATCAAGACTGCTCACATTTCTGAGTATCTTGCTGTTCCAACGGCAGAGTTCATCGGCGTAACCGCTTCGGACATACTGAACTACGACCTTCCAACCGACAAGCTCACTGACAAGGACATTGCCGCGCTCAATGCAGAACTAAAGGACCCCAGATTTCAGACGGACTTCTGGAGAGCCGAGATAGAGACCATGCTACAGATAAACAAGAAAGCAGAACAGCAGGCTCTGGCTAAATACGGACTGAATTACGTTACTGACACATATCTGCCAGAGAAACTTGGCGAAGTCGGAGGTATAACATGATGGAAAAGAGGTTTAAAATAGCGGTCGTTCAGATGGCTTCTGGCGATTCCAAGGAAAACAACGTAAGGAAGAGCCTATCAATGCTTGACATTGCCATCGCAAGGAAGGCGGATCTAGTGATATTTCCAGAGTATCAGATGATCTCCATCCCCTATGAAAGGAGGGGTGACATTTTTGAGGCATCCGAGGAGGCTGAAGGAAATTATGCCAGAAGGTTCATGGAATACGCCAGGAAGAATTCGGTTAATGTGTTATGCAATTTGGCAGAGCGCGTGAGTGGGTCCACTAAGCCATACAATGCATCTTTGCTGATTAACAGGAGCGGATATGGAACCGGGAAATACAGGAAGATTCACCTTTTTGACGCCTTAGGGAAGAATGAGAGCTATGCCTACAGTGCTGGTCTGGAGCCACCTGACCTTTTCAGCCTGCCCGAATTGAAGCTAGGGGTGCAGATATGCTTTGACCTCAGGTTTCCCGAGCCTGCAAGAATTCTTGCCGTAAAGGGCGCAGAAATGCTCGTTTACCAGGCTGGTTGGTTCAATGGAGAACACAAGCTTGAACAATGGCGTACTCTCCTGAAGGCCAGGGCAATAGAGAATGGTACATTTGTGGTGGGATCTGCGCAGTGCGGAGGACCATTTACGGGGCACTCAACTATAATTTCGCCATATGGAGAGATTCTGGAGGAAGCCGGAGACAGGGAGACCGTAATCATAGCAGATATAGACCTTGGTGAAGTGGAAAAATACAGGGAGGAAGTTCCTGTTATCCGATCAAGAAGGCTTGACATTTATGATATCCGGGGCTACTGAGTCAGGATCTTAAAATCAGCCTGAGCGCTTCCCTCATTTCTGAAGGATCTCGCAACACAATGTCCGCGAGGGTTGGTCCGCCCCCAACCCTGATCTTCAAAGTATCCATGTTCATTTCAAATGCCTCCTCGTCAGTTCCTTCATCCCCAGCAATCATCGCTGGCCGGTCATCCTCCCTTATTTTCTTTATGGCCTTCCCCTTGCTGACTCCCGGGATCCTCAACTCAAAAATGTTATATCCGCTGTAAACGGTCATTCCAACCCTACCGGCAATTTCAGCAACCTCCATTGAAAGTTCGCCTTTCAAGTCGCCGCTCATCAGCCCGTAATGAAATAGCAGCCCGCCGTCTTTGTTGAAAATCCTAAGACCGGGGAATTTCGTTCTGGTGGACTGCAGGTCATTGAAAAGGCCGTTGCATATTGCCCTGTACCTGTTATATCCGGGTACAAAAGAAGGCGGTTTTCCCTTTAGCTTTGTTATGGATCCGTGCATTGCAATGAGGTTCATGTCCAGGGGGAGAAGCGTCCTGATATCCTCCAGAGATCTCCCGGTTACAATGAAGGTTTCGAATCTCTCCGACAGGTTCTGGAGGATTTCTATAAGGTCGTGATCAGCAACGGCTTCCCATGGGTTCATTATTATATTGACCAGTGTGCCGTCGTAATCAAGGAATATGACGGGATTACTTTTACTTATCTTCTTGAAGGCGGCCAGGACATCAGCGGGTGACAAAATCTTCACCCCTGCGATCCATCTGAGAATTTCTTGATTTCATTCACCCACCAGTTTATGTCATGGTTTTGCACATTTTGCTTCAGCTTGTTCAGCCTTGCCATCTTCTCGTCATGTCCCATCCTGAAAGCCCTGACTATGGTTTCGGCTGTTCCCTCGAGATCGTTCGGGTTCACGATCAGCGCTTCCTTCAGGTCTGCTGATGCTCCTGCGAATTTGGAAATTATCAGCACGCCTTTCTTTGTGGCATTTACAAATTCCTTGCTGACCAGGTTAAGGCCGTCAAACAGAGGTGTAATCAGGGCAACGTCGGCAGAGACATAATAAGAAAGGAGGGTCTTCTGGGATATCTTTCTGTAGATATATATAATCGGGTACCAGTTCAGTGACCCGTATTCACCGTTTACCCTTCCTATGGTCATCTCCAGTTCCCTCTTCATTGTAAGATATTCCTGCACTCCGGTTCTGCTGGGCGTCACAATCATGAGAAAAACGAATTTTTCGCCATATTCCGGATGCATCCGCAGCAGCCTCTCTATGGTAAGCACCTTCTTTGTAAGCCCTTTGGTATAATCAAGCCTGTCTATGGAGAATATTACCTTTCTGCCATTGAAGGAATGCCCTCCTAGTGGCTTTACATTCTCCGTCGAATAGTACGAGGTATCTATGCCAAGCGATATTGAATGAACCCTTCGTCTGATATCTCCGTACCCACCCTTTACGGACCTGTAGCTTGATACAAAGTTCTCGGCATATGTGTAGTTATGGAACGTTATCACATCAGATCTGGCTATGCTTGAAATTATCTCATCGGATCTGGGCAACGTTGCGAAGAATTCGCTTGCGACCCAGGGAATGTGCCATGTGAAAATTATCCGGTTCTTGACCCCGGCCTCCCTGAGGATTCCTGGAACAAGGCTCAACTGGTAGTCGTGGATCCAGATGATCATTTTTTCATCCAGATTCTCAATTATTGTCCTGGCAAATTTCCTGTTGACTTCATAGTACTCATTGAATCCGGTGACGGTGAACTTTATCCTCTCCCTGAAATAGTGAAATAAGGGCCAGAGGGTCCCGTTGGAGAAATCATCATAAAAACCTATCTTCTCGTACTTGGAAAGCAAGATCCTCTCTATGCTGTAAGTTTCCAGCTTCTCGTGCAGGTAATCCGCATCGAGCCTGCCATCACCCCAGCACACCCAGGTGCCTCCCTCACTCTGCATGATCCTGCGCATTGCTGTTACAACGCCCCCGATGTTCTCTCTTGCCACATGCTTTCCATTTACCTTCTCATGGCTAATGGGTGAGCGGCTGGTGACAATAAGGTAGGCCATATTCATATATCTGTTTATATTATATAAGTGCTATAGTAGGTGTTTTGATTTTCAGGATCCAGCCAAAGGAAATGCTGTTCATATTGCAAAGCCGATTCCCCGATTCTGGTTGCTTCACTGCCGAACGCTTACGGCATCGCGGAACTCGCTCTCTTTTTTGCTTTGTGAACTGGTCCTTTCCGCCGCTGGCTTAAGGGATATAACCAGTGCGATTGATATCAGCAAGACCGGAAGGGCAGTATTTGGATCCGTGCCGTATCCTCCGATAATTCCAAAATCCTGGAAGAATCCCCAGACAAATAGCGATACAGAGACTGTCAGCCATGCTGCAATCCTCCTGGATCGTATCCATAAAGCTGAAATTATTAGAAATGCAGTAACAATGGCGGCATTCCACAGAGGCGGGTTTGTCAGCAGGGCCGTTGAGAAGGCCGAAATTGTGTGCTGAAGGAAAACTGGCTGAATGTTGGAAGCCATTGCACCGGCAAGGGAGGACAGTGCTGAGCCGAACCAGTATGCATTTGAAGGCATCGCCTGCTCAATTGCAGAGAACAGGAAAATAGAGAACATGAACGCCGACATGATCTTTGCTGCCACTTCATCCGTTATGTCCGGGAGGAGGATTGCAGCCGCCATCACGTAGATCAGAGCCGATCCAGGGAAACCAGAGAGATATGATGCACCGCCGGTTAGAGTACCGCCCAATCCCTCGCCAAGTGTCCAGACAATTGTGCCCCATAATATTGACAGAAGCAGAATGGATTTCAGCAGTAACTTCCTTCTTACCAGCAGGAGTCCGACCCCTATGGTTATCTGCACTACTGCTGATAATGCGTCGAATAGGACCGGGTAATGCCCCCATTCTGATACAATCCCAAGGAAAAACGCCTGGATCAATGCTGGAAGACCTGAAGCTACCGGGATTATGACAGATGACAGGAAGCCATAGGACATCTCGGGCTGTAGCTGCAATACACCGTCCAGTATCCAAAGCGTCCCGAAGATTATCTTGATCATGTGTCTGAAACCAGTTTCCGGAGGGAACCTAGCCCGGTCAAGCCATACGATTATGAAAATGGGTGTGAGCGTTATGGCAAGCCCTATGGAGGTATAGAGAAAGAGCCAGTACTCATCCCTCCACGGTGTAAAATAATTCTCCAGATCTGAAAGCATTATTAAAATTACGAGTACCGACATTGAAAGGAGGATTGCGAAAGGAAGCACTATTTTCCTATTGGCCGGCTTTAATGCATCCCTGGACATCACAAAAAATAATGTGCCTGATAAAGATAAAAGGTAGACCTTATATCTTAGGCTAAAGTATTCCTAAACTAATATAGAAATGAATATCGTTTATGAGTTGCTGTGCATCTTTGGTCGTTCTTTGGAAAATTATTAAATATGTTGTTGAAATAACAGTTTCGTGACGGCCATAACAGTGGGGTCACACCAGGTCTCATCCCGAACCCGACGGTAAAGCCCACTGTGTTTCGTACATGTACTATGTTCCGCGAGGGCATGGGAAATACGATTCGCTGTCACATTTTTGATTAACATTAATTGTCTTAGGTTTATTACGAATTACTTTATGCTGGATTCTCTCCCCATCTGTGTTGCAAGAGACAGCTATTCAGTCCGAAACATGTTATATGGGAATACTACGACAAGGAAACGGACTGGTTGCTGAGTATTTCATCCATCCCATACCCGAGTGCTTCCCTGTTTATGTCATACAGTTTTCCTGAAAACCTGTTCTTAAGGGCAGAAAGCATGTCATCCTTTTCGAATGGAAGTATTCCAAGCCCAATGGCTGCTCCTATGATAACGGTATTAACGGACTTGTAACTGCCAGCCTTCTTCGCAAGGGATACTGCGTTTATCTCCCTGATTTTTATACTCTTATCAACCATGCTGGTCAGATCGGCGTTGCTCGGATACTCCTTGTCATGCATGCTGAGGGATACCGGCGTTATTTTTTCCGAGTTCATTATCACCTGAGTCTTATTGCCGGCTCTTGCAATAGCCCGCATGGTTTCAATGGGCTCAAACCCAATAATGAGATCAGCATCGCCCCTCCCTATTATGGAACCGTATACCTCACCTATCCTGACATCGACAGATACAGATCCTCCTCTCTGGGCAAGTCCGTGAATCTCGGACATCACAACATGCATGCCTCTTATTGTGGCAGCTTCAGACAGGAGAAGTCCGGCCGTTACAACTCCCTGACCGCCAACCCCCGCTATTATTATGTTTGTTATCATGCCGTCTGCACCTCCTCTATTGCCTTGAAGGGGCAAACGTAGGGTTCGGCACAGACCCCGCAGCCATCGCATATGTTCTGGTCGATCTCTACCTTACCACCTTCTATGAATATGGCAGGACAGGAGAATTTCTCGACACAGTTCATGCACAATTTGCACTTCTCCGGATTTACCTGGAATGTCTTCCACTCTTTCTTTGACCTCATTCTGTCATCGCGGATCATTGCACACTCTCTCCGGGCCACTATTACCGATACGCCGTTTTCTCTAAGTGCGCCGGAGACGGCCAAAAGGGTGCTCTTCAGGTCATATGGATCAACGGTTTTAACGTACTGCACGCCAATAGCCCTGACTATAGCCTCTATGGATACCTCCGGTGCCGGGTCGCCCATTCCGTTAATGTTCATGCCCGGATTCGGCTGCTGTCCGGTCATGGCAGTAGTCCGGTTGTCCAGAACAATAAGTATGACGTTAGCTGCGTTGTGGACAGCGTTTATGATTCCCGGTATGCCGGAGTGGAAAAATGTTGAATCCCCTATGAACGAGATCACCTTCTGATCGGTGGCATTTGAGAATCCGCCTCCAACTCCAATGGATGATCCCATCTCAATCATCACGTCCGCCTCGTTATACGGATCATAGACGCCGAGGGAATAACAGCCTATATCAGACGAATACACAGGGTTCTTTATGTTAGACATCTTCACTGCACGCTTCACAGCATAGTATGTCGCCCTGTGGGGGCACCCCGGGCAAAGCACAGGAGGCCGTGGCGGCAATGCTGTTGCATCTATCTCCACGCTGACCTGTTTTGTGTCAAATCCCATTATTCTTGAAAGCGATCCAGCAACAGTATCCGGACTGTACTCGTGGCTGAATGTGAAGTAGCCATCCAGCTTTCCGAATATTTTTGTCGCAATGGAGTGCATCTGGGCTATCATCCTTACCCTTGTCTCCAGGAAGGGATCCAGTTCTTCAACCACTATGACGTTCTCATGCTCCCCGAGGAACTTCGAAATCATTCCTTCCGGAAGAGGATTGGTGAAACCTAGCTTCAGGACCGAAACATCGAGTCCGTACTTGGATACAGCATCCATCAGGACGTTGTAAGCCTCTCCGGAAGTAATTATGCCATATTTACCGGATCCGTAGGTTTCTATCCTGTTGAGTTTTGAACTTTCTGAGACGGCTTTGAGCCTTTCCATCTTCTGCACCAGTTTTTCCTTGAGTCCCATTGAATTTACAGGCAGTGCAACAAAATTGGCAGGGTCGCTCTTGAAGAATCCCACCTCCTCTCTCTTCTCCATATCGCCCAGTTCAACCATTCCCCTCTGGTGACTCACTCTCGTGGTGGTCCTGAATAGTACCGGGATGTGCTCCATCTCCGATATTTCAAACGCATACCTCAGGAAATCCTTCGCCTCCTGGGAGTTGGAAGGCTCTATGAGCGGAATATGGGCTATTTCGGAATAGTTCCGGTTATCCTGCTCATTCTGTGATGAGAACATGGATGGGTCATCCGCCGACATAACAACAAGACCGGCTCGCACACCGGTATAAGCGATGCTCATTAGTGGATCAGCTGCAACGTTTAGGCCAACGTGCTTCATGAATACAAATGACCTTAGACCGGAAATTGCGGATGAATAAGCCACCTCAATGGCAACTTTTTCATTGACGGAGAACTGGAAATACAGGCCCGCCTTCTTTGCAAGTTCTGAAAGGACATTGCCAACTTCGCTTGAAGGAGTGCCTGGATACGTGGTGGCAACCCTTACTCCGGCTTCAATAGCTCCTCTTGCAATTGCTTCGTTCCCAAGCAGGAAGAGTTTCTTGCCCGGTTGGTTGATCAGCAGGTCGTTAAGTCCACTCATTTCAATCATATTATCATAACTTTTAACTATTTTAAATAGCAACCTTAATTATAGGTCATGCTAATTACAGACACACTGATGTGCAGCACTTTCGCCGTCGATCCTGCATTCAGCTGATCCCGTCGTTTCCTATGGCAATTGTTTGAGGATCAGCTTGGCATCTACCGCGGAAATCCTGTCTCCATTGACTATGAGAGGGTTCAGGTCAAGCATGTCAAGATCGCCGCCGATATCATCTGAGATCAGGGAAAGCTTCAACAGCATATCTATTATGGCGTCACGTTCAACCCTTATCCCTCTGAAACCCTTCTGGAAAACCCTGATCTTTACTGAATCGATCATGTCTGCAGCGTCGGTTCTGCTTATGGGTGTGAGACGAAATACCACATCGTGGTACAGTTCGGTATATATCCCGCCCATCCCAAGCATTATTACGTTGCCGAAGTTCCTGTCACTGACAAGCCCAGCTATAATTTCGAGCCCTCCCTTTTCCATCTCTTCAACCAGAACCCCAGATCCCGGGAACCTTGTCTTCATCCGTGTAACCTCTTCGGCAAGCTGTTTTTGGTCACTGACACCAATGGTCACTCCTCCAACTTCAGATTTATGCAGTATTTTCGGATCCAAAACCTTGACCACGACAGGGAATTCCAAATCCACGCCCTTTTCTCCGGAATCGACCAGCTCAGATTTTGGGGTTGGAATCCCGTATGCGGAAATTATTCTCTTCACGGCATATTCATCTAGGTTTGCATCCGTTGTAATCAATTGAGATATTTTTCCTTTCATTGCCTCACGCTCCTGAAAGCGCTGTACTCATACAGCGCACCGAGTGATTTTATGCTCCTGTGAACCGACGGATAGGCAGGTATCTTCCTCCTCTCAAACTCGACGAGAAGCTGTTTCGCAATCTTGTAACCTAGCACTCCGACCACTATTGGTTTTCCAACCTTCATGTGCTTCTCCACAACATCGACCACCCCCATGTCCATCTTTGGAGTCTGGGGGAGGGCATAAACAAGGACAGCATCGACATCCTCGTCCCGCATGAGTATTTCAAGAACTCGATCGTAATCACTGACGCTCCCGTCTGCCGTTAGGTCTATTGGGTTCTCTGCAGAACCGTATGGCACGATAACCTTTCTTATCTGATCCTTTGTATTTTCGGAAAGCCTTGCCATCTGCAATGGTTTTATGCCTTCAGGGTCGGATATATAATCGGTTGAGATCACTCCCACTCCTCCTGCGGTGGTCAGCACAGCTATCCGGTTTCCCGGCATCCGCTTTGAATAAGCCAGGACCCTGGCGTAGTCAATGAGCTCCGTTTCGTCATATGCTCTCACAGAACCAGCCTGGGAAAGCATCCCATTGAATACGGAATCGTTTGATGCCATTGCACCTGTATGCAAGGAAGCCGCCATTGCCGATTGTTTGGTCCTTCCAGCTTTCAGGATTACGAGCGGTTTTTTATTGTTAAACCTCCTTATTCTCTCGTAAAAAGATCTTCCGTCCGCTACACTTTCCATGTATATGGCAACACTTCCAGTTCTCGAATCAGATTCGAAAAAATCCAGAAATTCTGTCTCGTCAACGTCAAGCCGGTTCCCGAGATTAATGAATGCAGATATCCCGATGCCGTATTCTGAAATCGCATCCATGGTCAGCAACCCCAATGCACCGCTCTGGGATATGAACCCTATGTTTCCGGGTGGTGGGAAAGAAACCCTGGTGTATGATGTCAGGGTCGTGTTGATGTTGGAGTATGGCAGATAGAGCCCCACAGTGTTTGGGCCAATGAGACGCGTCCCGGAGTTTCTTATTAGCGAGAGGATTCTGTCGGATAGCATCTTCCCCTCAGGTCCCGTCTCGGCAAAACCGCCGCTGATAATGATCAGAAACCTGACTCCAGATCTTATGCAATCTTCCACAGCCTGGGGAACTATATGCGCAGGAAGGACTATTACAGCAATGCTGGTCGGGCCGTCAATATCCTTCACTGATGGATAGCACTTCAAGCCCATTATTTCGGAATAGGAAGGATTTACAGGATAAATTCTGCCGGAAAATCCGGATGATACAAGATTCCCTAAAATTACGTTCCCAATCTTGTTCTCGTCCCTTGATGCCCCGATAATCGCGATTGAAGCTGGACTGAATAATTCATCAAGCATCAATCATGATGGGAAATTTCGATATAAAAATTTCACAGCCAATTAGGATTTTTATAACTAAAATCAGGATATAATGGATGAATGTTACGTGGCCAGATTATCTCATGAAAAGGTCACTGGACATCAAACTCCTCACCCTCGAGAGTTCCTGCGGCCTGAATATGCCATATTCCGTTATGAAGGCAGAAACATATTCGTTAGGGGTTACATCGAAAGCCGGATTCCTGGCCTTGCTTTCAGCCGGACCGATCCGGTTCTGGCCCATCACGAGAACCTCATCCTGGTTTCTCTCTTCGATGGGTATCTGATCGCCGGACGAAATGGAAAAGTCAAATGTGCTTCCAGGCGCTGCGACGTAAAAAGGTATGTTGTTTGCTCTGGCAACAACAGCTTTCTCGTATGTGCCTATCTTGTTGGCAAAGTCCCCGTTTGCTGCTATCCTATCTGCGCCAACTATGACCAGGTCCACTTCACCTTTCTTCATGAAGTAGCCTGCCGCATTATCGGCAATTATGGCGTGGTCTATACCCTCCTGCTGGAGTTCCCACGCGGTCAGTTTTGCGCCCTGAAGTCTTGGTCTTGTCTCATCCACAAAAACAAAGGGCTTTTTTCCTTCTGAAGAGGCTATCCTGATTGGCGCAAGGGCTGTTCCCCAGTCAACAACTGCAAGGGCGCCAGCGTTGCAGTGAGTTAGTATTCTGCTCCCCTGCTTGATCAGGCTGTTCCCATATTCGCCAATCCTCTTGCTTCTTCCTGAAATCTCATTTGAGTATCTTCTTGCTGAGTTCAGATCGAAGTTGTTCTCCTTCATGAACTTGATGGCCTTGAAGAGATCAAAAGCCGTTGGACGCGTTTTTGAAATCCGATCCACCGCAGCATCCATGTCCTCCTTGTTAAGTTTAGCCATTGCAAGCCCATAGGCAGCAGTAACGCCAATTGCTGGTGCTCCCCTGACCAGCATGTCCTTGATTGCATGGACTATATCCTCCGTATTCTTTGCCTCGAATATCTCTATTTTTTCAGGCAGCTTCCTCTGGTCCACAAGCTTTACAGCATGATCTTCATACCAAACGGCCAGCAGGTTTTTGTCCTGACCATCAACCACTACTTTCATTTGATTTCCATATGGCTAATTTCATGATTTCAGATTAAACTTATGTTACCGGTTTCCGGTCAATGTAAAAGGAATTTAATAACCCAAGTTCCATAAGGAAGGGATCAGATGGTTTCTAACCCCGGGAATAAGAGTGAGATAGAGGACATTACGGACGAGGAAGACAAGAGGAAAAAGCTGATGGAACTCGATTCGGACAACCAGAAACTCGTAACACAGTTCGGTGCCAACAGGATTGAGGAAGTCGAGAATCTGCCGGATTTTTATACGTTCAGGAATGGGCTGATTTATTCCCACAGGGATTTCGGAAAATTCATGCAGAGGCTTAAATCAGGCGAAAAGAGTGCCATAGTTTCCGGGTTCAATGCCAGTTCGACACCGCATATAGGGCACATCTCTGTATTTGATACCAACCTTTATTTTCAGAGTAAACACGACATGCATGTTTTCGTCCCCATCTCGGAGGACGAAAGCTATGTTTCCGGGAAAATCAAGGACCAGACAGAGGGGTTGAAAAATTCTATCCTTATAACAAGGGCAATAATAGCATATGGTTTTGACCTGAGCAAGACACATGTCATTATAGACCAGATCTTCACGGAGATCTATAATCTGGCAATAAAACTGTCACGCGGCATTAACATGTCAGAAATTAAGGCGGTATACGGGTATTCCAATGACCAGAATGCGGGCCTTCATTTCTATCCTGCTATACAATCCGCGCATATAGTTTTCCCGAACACGCAGGGATACAGGAATGTACTGGTGCCCATAGGCCCGGATGAGGATGCCCATCTCCGTGTCTGCCGGGATGTGGCCGAGAAATTCGGATTCGAGAAGCCGGCAGTTCTCCATTCCAGATTCCTTATGGGAACTGATGGAACCAAGATGTCAAAATCCAAGGACAACGGGATATTCCTGCTTGACGGCCTCAAGGCAATAAGGAAGAAGGTCATGAACTCATTCAGCGGGGGGCGAGTATCCATTAATGAACACAGGAAACTTGGCGGTATCCCTGAAATAGATGTTTCTTTCCAGTACCTCAAGGGTTATTTCCTCTCACCGGAGGAATCAAACCTGCTCTATAGACGATACAAGAACGGAGAAATACTGAGTGGAGAGATTAAATCTATGCTGTACGAAAAACTGAGCAAGAGGATCGAGGAGTTCCAGAGAAGATATGAGAAGGTCAGCCGGAAAGATATAACGAAGGTCATAATGCTAAACGGCAACACAGATATGGAAACTTTGCTTGACCGGCTCGAGTTCTGATAGGTTTGTCAAATGAGCATCTCAGGTTTATGACCCTTATGGAACAAGCAGCCTGGCAGAGAATGAATATTGGCGCTGTTGTGGTTTTCAGGAAAAGTAAGAATGTTTATATGCTGAGAATCCATAAAGTTTGCCATTAAACAGGCGGGGCCCGTAGCTCAGCTAGGTAGAGCATCTGGCTTTTAACCAGGTGGTCGGGGGTTCAAACCCCCCCGGGCCCGCGGTAGGCGGCGGTTAAGATGGGGAAGTTCAACGTATTACAGCATGATTTGGTACCAGAGCATCATCTTGTTGATGCAAAAGAGGAGCAAAAAATTTTGAAGGAATTAAATGTCGCAAAAGACCTGCTTCCTAAGATTAGCAGGAATGATCCGGCAGTCAAGGCACTCGAGGAAATTCATGGTCCCCTTGAGAACGGCCGGATGATCAAGATAATCAGAAAGAGCCCTACAGTTGGCCTTTCAACATACTATAGAATTGTAACCGGTGAGGTTTTTAAATGAGAGAACTTGTTGATATATTTTTTAAGAAAGAGAGCGTGGTGAACCATCAGATTGAGTCTATGAATTACTTTGTTGCATCAAAGGACAACCCTGACAACATAATGCAGCAGATAGTGGATGAAACAAAGATTTCAGATGAAAGCGAGCCAGGAATTATGACCCTGGATCCAGCAAAGACACAGAACAGGAAAATAGAGATCAGGTACGGCAGGGTCAGGGAAAAGAACAGACCCATAGGTCCGTCGACAATATGGGTCGACAGACCGGAAATCAAGGAGGCATCCGGTGCTTCCAACCAGATAACTCCCAACGAGGCAAGGCTCAGGGATCTGAATTACATGGCTCCGATTAACCTTGAACTCAGGGTAATAGAAGACGGGGTGGAGAAGGATCCTGAAGTGATCAAGATCGGCGATATTCCTGTAATGATAAGATCCAAGGTCTGTACACTGGCTGAAGGTAACCTTGATACTTACATAGAGAAGAACAATGGCCCAACGAACGCTACAAGAAAGGAGAAGTTACAGTACGTCGGAGAGGACCCGGAAGATGCAGGCGGATACTTTATCATAGGTGGTTCGGAAAGAGTTATAGTTTCACTCGAGGACCTTGCTCCAAATAAGATTCTGGTAGAATTCGAGGAGAAATACGAGTCAAAGATAGAGGTTGCGAAAGTATTCTCGCAAAAGGGTGGGTTCAGGGCCCTGACGTCCATAGAAAAGGGAAACGATGGAATAATTAACGTATCAATTCCAAGCGTAGCTGGAACCATACCGCTTGTCATACTCATGAAGGCCCTGGGGCTTGAGAAGGATGTTGACGTCCACAACTCAATATCAACAGTACAGAAAATGGACCCCATAATTTACGCAAATATAGAAGAGGCAAAAAACCCGAAAATTTTCCCTCCAAATGGTATTACAAACAACGAGGACGCAATTTCATACATAGAAAAGAGGTTTGCTGCTGGACAGGCCAAGGAATTCAGGGAGAAGAAAGTTTCTCAGATGCTTGACAAGTCTCTGTTACCGCATCTGGGTGATACAGATGCAGACAGGCTGAAGAAGGCAATATACCTGGGAAGAATGGCCAGATCATTGCTGGAACTTAACCTTGGACTAAGGAAAGAGGACGATAAAGATCACCTTGCCAACAAGAGAATAAAACTAGCCGGAGACTTGCTAGATGAACTATTCAGGAATGCATTTCAGTCTGTATTGAAGGATCTTAAATACCAGCTTGAGAGAACATACAACCGGAAGAAGGGCATAAGGCTTCGACCGGCAGTAAGGCAGGATCTTCTTACCCAGAAAATTCTCCATGCAATGGCAACAGGAAACTGGATAGGCGGAAGGACCGGCGTTTCGCAACTTCTAGATAGGGTATCGAACGTCAGCACCCTGAGCCATCTGAGAAGGATCATATCTCCACTGACCAGATCCCAGCCGCATTTCGAGGCGAGGGACCTCCACCCCACACAGTGGGGAAGGATTTGTCCGAATGAAACCCCTGAGGGTCAGAACTGTGGACTGGTGAAAAATGCCGCGCTCATAATCAACGTAACCGAGGGTATAGATCCCGATATAGTCCTTGAATTTCTCAAGGGAATGGATGTCAGGGAAGTACTGGAAGAGAACCCAAATGCCGGAAGAGTTTATCTCAACGGAGATTTCATAGGATATCACGACGACCCGGGTCGCCTGACCAATCAGATTCGCGGGGAGCGCAGGAAAGGTAAGCTGCCGGACGACGTTAACGTGAGGTTTGACCCTGAAACCCGTGAAGTTATCATCAACTGTGACAGGGGAAGAATAAGGCGCCCTCTGCTCACGCTAAACAACGGCACAACAGTCCTGACAAGGGACATGCTCAAAAAACTCGATAATGGAGAATACCAGCTGAAAGACCTTGTTAAGAAAGGTGCAATGGAATGGATCGACGCGGAAGAGGAAGAGAACCTCTACATCGCGGTTTATGGCTACGAATTCCCCGAAAGATGCCCCAACTGTGGAATATATCTATACAGAAGCAAACTCGACTGGATCAATCACGGTGAGGCGGACAGCGAAAAGGTCATGCTCCAGTGCCAGGAATGCAAGGGAACATTTGAGGGAAAGAGCCTGATTACAGAAGATCACACGCACCTTGAGATAGACCCGTCATTGATTCTTGGAGTGGTTGCATCAATTACACCTTATCCTGAGCACAATTCATCGCCAAGGATCACCATGGCTGCAGCTATGACAAAGCAGTCCATCGGTCTTTCCAGCACGAATTTCAGGATCAGGACCGACACCAGGGGGCACGTTCTTCATTACCCGCAGATCCCGCTGGTAAAGACGAAAATTATGGACTTTATCAAGTATGAGAAGAAGCCTGCCGGGCAGAACTTCGTTGTTGCAATTTTATCATACCAGGGATACAATATCCAGGATGCACTCATAATGAACAAGGCAGCAGTAGAGAGGGGACTGGGAAGAAGCACATTTTTCAGGACTTATACTGCAGAGGAGAGAAGGTATCCGGGGGGCCAGGAGGACCGGTTTGAAATCCCCACACACGACGTTCTCGGAGCCAGAGCTGAAGAAAGTTACAAGAACCTTGATGAGAATGGGATAATATTCCCGGAATCCTACGTTGAAGGTGCCGATGTGCTGGTAGGAAAGACATCTCCTCCGAGATTTCTCGAAGAGGGCGGAGACAAGCTTGGACCACAGAGAAGAAGAGAATCATCCATTACCATGAGGCCAAACGAGAGTGGCTTCGTAGACAACGTAATACTCACGGTCTCAGAGAGCAACAGCAGGGTTGTTAAAATCAAGGTGAGGAGTGAGAGGATCCCGGAACTGGGAGACAAGTTTGCCTCCAGGCATGGCCAGAAAGGTGTCATAGGATCTGTTGTTCCACAGGAAGACATGCCCTTTACCGAAGAAGGAGTCATCCCCGATCTCGTGATAAACCCACACGCAATTCCTTCCAGAATGACAGTTGGTCATATACTTGAGATGATTGGAGGACAGGTCTCTGCAATGAAAGGGGAGATCATCGATGGCACAATATTCAGCGGAGAGCCTGAAAAGAGCCTGAGGGACGGGCTCAAGAAATACGGTTTCAGGCAGTCATCTGAGGAATCCATGTATGATGGCATCACGGGCAGGAAATTTGAAGCAGACATATTTACGGGAATCATTTATTACCAGAAGCTTCACCATATGGTTGCAGGTAAGTTCCATGCAAGGTCACGCGGCCCTGTACAGATTCTCACCAGGCAGCCCACAGAGGGAAGATCCAGGCAGGGTGGACTCAGGTTCGGTGAAATGGAGCGGGATACCCTGATCGCACACGGTGCCGCAATGGTGATCAAGGACAGGCTCCTGGACCAGAGCGACGGAACAATCCTTTACGTATGCGGAAACCCAAAATGCGGGCACATAGCAATTCTTGACAGAAGGAAGGGTACACTGAGGTGCCCGGTATGCGGAAATACTGGAAACATTCACCCTGTTGAAACAAGCTACGCTTTCAAATTGATGCGAGACGAGTTGAACTCGCTGGGTGTAATTATGAGACTAAATCTGGGTGATATGAAATGACGGGTGGAATATCTAAAAGAATAAGCAGGATACAATTTGCTCTTCTCTCTCCTGAGGAGATCAGGAAAATGTCTCAGGTGAAGGTAATCACTGCCGACACCTATGACGATGACGGATATCCCATAGAAAGGGGACTGATGGATCTTCATCTTGGTGTGATAGAGCCGGGACTGAAGTGTGCTACGTGCGGAGGCAAGGTAGACGAATGCCCTGGACATTTCGGTCACATTGAGCTTGCAATGCCGGTTGTTCACGTAGGATTCATCAAAGAAATCAAGACATTCCTGGACGCAACGTGCAAATCGTGCGGGAGAATTAAGCTGACTGATGACGAAATTGCGTCTTACAGGAAGAAATTTGACGCGATGAGCCTTTCGTCTTCTGACCCGGAAATCATAGGTCTTATGTCCAAGAAGGTAACGGACGAGGCTTCCCAGAGAATGGTTTGCCCGCACTGTGGAGTACAGCAAGTGAAGGTTATACTCGACAAGCCAACGACATTCAGGGAGGAGGGAATAAAAGTAACTCCAAAGGAGATAAGGGAAAGGCTGGAAAGAATCCCGGATGATGATCTCATATTCTTCGGCCTCAACAGGGAAGTTGCAAGGCCCGAGTGGATGGTGCTGACTGTCCTTCTTGTCCCGCCCATAAATGTGAGGCCATCAATCACTCTGGAAACGGGTGAGAGGAGCGAGGATGATCTGACTCACAAGCTGGTGGACATAATAAGGATCAGCCAGAGACTCAGGGAGAGCAGGGATAACGGATCGCCGCAGTTAATCATTGAGGATCTATGGGATCTGCTGCAGTTCCACGTTACAACGTACTTCGACAACCAGACAGCAGGCATCCCTCCTGCAAGACACAGGTCCGGCAGGGCACTCAAGACTCTTGTCCAGAGGCTGAAGGGCAAGGAAGGGAGATTCAGATCAAACCTGTCTGGAAAGAGGGTTAATTTCTCCGCAAGGACAGTTATATCGCCGGAACCTTTCCTTTCTATAAACGAGGTTGGAGTTCCGGAGAAAGCAGCTAGAGAACTCACCGTTCCACTGACCGTGAACATTTTCAACCTGGAGAGCGTCAGGAATTTCGTCAAGAGCGGTCCGGCACCAAGGGACGAGTTCGGCAAATATCTTCCAGGCGTGAACTACATAATCAGGCCGGATGGGAGAAGGATCCGTGTTTCCGTGCAGAATGCAGAGGAAAACAGCAAGAGGGTTGAGGTCGGCTGGGTGGTGGAAAGACAGCTTATGGAAGGTGACATTGTACTTTTCAACAGGCAGCCTTCACTGCACAGGATGTCCATGATGGCACACACGGTCAGGATACTGCCGGGACAGACATTCAGGTTCAATCTGGCTGTATGTACGCCATATAACGCCGATTTTGATGGTGATGAGATGAACCTGCACATCGTCCAGAAGGAGGAAGCAAGAGCTGAGGCTAGAATAATAATGAAGGTTCAGGAACAGATAATGTCTCCGAGATTCGGTGGCCCTATTATCGGCGGAATACACGATCACATAACATCTCTGTTTCTCCTTACCCATGAAAACCCGCTCTTCACCGAGGAGCAGATGATCCATATAATGAGCTACGTCAATCCGGAAAAAACTCCTGTAGCAGTTGTAAAGAACGGAAAGAAATACTATCACGGGAGAGACATATTTTCTGCAGTCCTTCCGGACGGACTTAACTTGAAATTCACAAGCAAGCTCTGTGCATCTTCCAAGGCTAAATGCGAATACGAGTCCGATCCTGCGGATAAGGAAGTTGTGATCGTGAACGGACGTATGCTTCATGGCACCATAGATGAAACCGCAATAGGTCCGTTCTCAGGGATAATTATTGATAAGATTTTCAGGAAATACGGTCCGGCTGAAGCCGCAAAGTTCATTGACAGAATGACCAGGCTGGCTGTCGGATTTATCAGCCAGAGAGGATTTTCCACCGGAATAAAAGATTACGACATACCTGAAAACGCAGTTTCAAGGATAAAAGAAATTTCTGACGAGGCAACGGTAAGGATAAACAAGCTCATAGAAACCTACAGGGATGGCATGCTACAGCCTGCGCCGGGGAGATCTGTAGAGGAGACCCTGGAAATAGAAATTCTCTCAGTAACGGGCGGTGCAAGGGATGAGTCCGGCAAGGTGGCAAGTGCATATCTAGGGTTGACAAACCCCTCGGTCATAATGGCAAGGTCTGGTGCAAGGGCAAAGATGCTGAACATATCTGAGGTGGCAGGAATGGTCGGCCAGCAGTCCGTCAGGGGAGGAAGACTTAACAGGGGCTACTACGGCAGAACACTTCCGCACTTCAAGGTAGACGATATCGGCGGCAAAGCGAGAGGTTTCGTAAAATCATCATACAAGTCGGGTCTTGATCCTCTGGAATATTTCCTCCACAGTATCGGGGGCCGAGAAGGACTCGTCGACACTGCGGTAAGGACATCCAGGAGTGGTTACATGCAGAGAAGGCTGATCAACGCCTTTGAAGACCTGAAGGTCGATGAAACCAGAAGTGTACAGGATACCATTGGGACTGTCATCCAGTTCAAGTATGGGGAAGATGGAGTGGATCCAACGAGGAGCGAAAGAGGAGAGACGGTTGACCTGGACTATCTCATCTTTGATGCCGAGCAGGAGGTGCAGTAATGTCCGCAGTCCTTTGGAAAGACACAAAGAAAAATATGAGGGACCTGATAAAGCACACTCCGGCATATTACGCAGTCGAAGCTGAGTTCTCCGAAGTTCCGAAAGAAGGATACGTGACCACCGACCAGAAGTATTTCACTTACTACCTGAAGATTTCTGCGGTTGAAGAATACAAGCAGCAGGAAAGCATATTCCTGAAAAGAAAGACCGGTCTCAAGAGCGTACTAAAGGTAGAGTCTGCAAGGGAAGTTGATCCTATCTCCCTTGGCGAGTTCAAGAAAGGAACCAAGCGCGTAAAGGAATTCGAGGACTTCATGACTGCTGACAGGGTACAGGCAAAGATGGAAGAAAAGTCCGCTTATGTGGAAGCGCTCGCCCCTGATGTGAAGAAGGTAATGGAGGATGCGAGGGTATTGGGATACGAGATTCCCGTTTCGGTTGCTACCGAACTGGCTTCCAAGCGTGACGGCATTAAGGAAGACGTATACAGTAAAGTTCTTGGTGAAATTGATAGGGACATACAGGTAAAGTCAATAGACCCATACGAGGCAGTGGGCATAATAGCAGCACAGAGCATAGGTGAGCCCGGTACGCAGATGACCATGAGGACGTTCCACTTTGCCGGCGTCAGGGAAATGAATGTTACTCTCGGCCTGCCAAGGCTCATAGAGATAGTTGATGCCAGAAGGATTCCCAGTACACCGTCCATGACAGTATACCTCAACAGGGATATCGAGGAGGACGAGGAGGCAGTTCTCAAGGTCGTGAAGGAGCTTGAGAATACAACAATCATAGACGTCGCTGACATAATAACTGACGTGGCTGAGATGGTTCTGACGATAAAGCCAGACCAGGCAAGGATGAAGGAGAGGCTCGTCCTTCCGTCTGACCTTGCACAGGCACTGGAAAAGATGAAGGGAATCACCGTTATCAAGGGAGAAACGGAAGACAATGTTATCGTTAAGCCTCAGCAGGAATCTTTCAAGAAACTCTATCAGGTGCAGGAACAGCTCAAGGAACTGACAATCAAGGGAATAACTGGCATTAAGCGGGCAATAGCGAGAAAGCAGAACGATGGAAAATGGATAATATACACCCAGGGATCAAATCTCAAGGACGTCCTTCAGCTTGATGAGATAGATTCAACCAGGACTTACACAAACGACATAATAGAAATTGCGAATGTTCTGGGTATTGAAGCTGGTAGGAATGCCATCTTCCGTGAATCAGCAAACACTCTTGCCGAACAGGGATTGATTGTGGACCAGAGGCACCTTATGCTTGTATCGGACATGATGACTTTTTCCGGAACAGTCAGGGCTGTGGGCAGGCAGGGTATATCAGGAAGGAAAAGCAGCGTTCTTGCGAGGGCGGCGTTTGAGATAACAACGAAGCACCTCCTCAGGGCAGGATTGCTGGGAGAGATAGATCCCCTGACAGGAGTAGCGGAGAACATCATAGTAGGGCAGCCCATCACTCTGGGAACAGGGGCGATTAACCTTATTTATAAAGGAAACAATAAATGATTTTTCCGGCATTTTTGGAGACGTGTAGGTAATGAAAGAAATCACTATAGATAACAAGATAATGGGCTATATAGCAATGTTCGAAAGGATAAGCCACGTCGAGTTGAAGGAATGCCTGGAAAATGATGACATGGTACTGTTCATAGTTGGAGAAAAGCGCCTTGCCGAAATTTTTAACAGGAACAAGAACATAGTGTCGGAACTGAAGGAAAAGGTCAATAAGCACATTCTCCTCGCAGAATCTTCAAGGGATCTGCTGATGTTCGTAAAGAACCTCTTCTACAGGTACGGAGTTAAGGAGATAGACATAACCTGGAAGGAAAACATGACCGACGTACTTGTTGCTGTTGAGTCCACCGAAATAGGAAAGGCCATAGGGAAGGAAGGGAGAAACATCAAGCTACTCAAGGAAGCCGTCGGAAGGTTCTTTCCCATACATTCGCTAAACATTAAGCAGTGATACCGGTTCAGGCGGCTATTTTTCTATATCAATTATTTTTTTCCTGCTTCTGGATCCGCTGACTATCCTGACATTGGCTGTGTTAACAGAGTATTTTCTGGCGATCTGCCTCATGACATCTATATTGGCGCGGTTGTTTTCCATGGGTTCCGGTGTGTACACATCGATCCCATCTGGCGTTTCTGAAATTTTCCTGTCGCCATGCCTGACCCTTACATTCAGTCTCATGGTATTTCCAGTAGGCAGGAAGCAGGGATAAACATATCACTTCAGTGCTAGTCATGGAACACTGTGTTTTCCCACACGGTACATTAAGGCTGCTTCCTCCAATCTCCATGAAAGATTATGCCAACCTGCTATGATCTGTAAAGAATTATAAAGCTGCTTCAATACTCCATAATGGAACACGGATCCATCACGGCAGAAGATTACCTCAAGATCATAGATGAACTCACAAACTATAGGGGACACGCTACCCTGAATGATATATCAAAATTCTTCTCAGTCACAAGGCAGAGTGTCTACGACGAGATGAACATACTTATTGAAAGAGGAATGGTGGAAAGAACCAACAAGGGTGAATATGTGCTCTCGGAGAAGGGAAAGCACGAAGCAAATATATTCCTCAGGAAGCATCGTATAGCCGAAATACTCCTGAGCCGGGCCCTGAAGATGAGATGGGATCTTCTTGACAGCGAGGCAATGGGAATAGAGCATGGAATAACAGAGACAATAGCCGGCCTCGTGTGTGAAACCTACGGGTGCGAGAAATGCCCTCACGGAAATCCCGTGCCGGATGTTTCTGGGAATGTCACCGAACCAAATGATCTATCACTTCAGGAAATTGCGAAAAATAGCCGTGTCAGAGTGTCAAGAGTAATCTTTGAAAGCGACGAAGTTCTGAGGTATCTTCAGTCAAATTCCATAACTCCAGGTTCCGATCTTGTTGTGGGGGAAGATGGAGGGGTATACTTTTACCAGGATGGCGGAAGATCAAGAATACCGGAAGATATTGCCTCAGCCATGAAATTCTTCCCGCAGTAGGGCACAACATGCAACCGTCTGAATAATATACGCGAACTGCTTGCAGTAAGAATTTGAAATCATGACTCGAAGTTGACATGAGGTTATTGTTTTAAGTAGTTATTAGAAATGTAAGGATGTCCTTACGTGATGCCATGATGATCCTTTTATATGTCTGCCGCAAAGCAGGTATATGCATGTCGACGGAAATAATAAGGGAGGTGGCCGATTGCCTTCCATCCAGGAAGTAAAGCGTTACCTGAAATTTTTCGGCCCAGCATGGCTTGTGATGATCGCCGACATGGATGCGAGCAGCACACTTGGGGCAGCTGAAACGGGAGCGCTGTTCAGGTACGGACTCATATGGTTCATGCTGATCCTGATAATACCTCTCTTTTTCATACAGGAAGCTTCCGGCAGGATTGGCACAGTAACTGAGAAGGGTCTAGGGGAGGTGATCAGGGAGAATTACAGCAAGCGTACCACAATGATAATGACGGTTCCTATGGTGGTAACCGATATGGTTACATACGCCGTAGAATATATTGGCATTGCCATCGGACTGGAACTTCTGGGTATTTCCACGCTTATTGCCCTTCCTATTGTCTACATACTCCACATCCTGATCGTTACAAAGAGGAAGTATGGCACCACGGAAATAATTCTCCTGGCAATATCCTCAGTGCTAATCGTATCGTTTGTCGCCACCCTTCTTATTAGGGGGATAGTACCTTACAATCCAATTTATATCGCGGCTTCACCTGATTACCTGTTTATACTGGCTGTTAACGTTGGCGCGGTGATAATGCCATTCATGCTGTTCTTCCAGACCTCCGCAACAGCGGAGAAGGTCAGCAAGGTCAGGAAAAGTGATATCTCACTCTCCGGTCAGGGTCGGTCCAGTGTGGTTTATAGATCATTTACAGGGAGCGCTCTGAGTTCGATGCGCAAGGAAACACTGGCTGGAGCAGTAGTAAGTGAATTGCTGATGGTTGTAGTTGAGATGACCATGAGTGGCGTTGGATCGGGTACAGATTTTGCCTCTGCCCGTCAGCTGGCAGGCGCCCTCTCCGTGGTCGCCAACAGCTATTCCCCCTATCTCTTCGGTATAGGACTCATTGGGGCGGCTTTCCTGGCATTAGTGGTAATTTCCATGGGTAGTGCATGGGGTCTCGTTGAAGCGCTTGGGTTTAAGAGGAACAGGGCAAATTCGATCTACATCATGGAGAGCCTGCCAGCATTGATCACTGCCATGATCATTCCGGAATCCCTGCTAATAAATGCTGTGCTCTACCTGCTGGTGCTGTTTGTGTTTGTCCTAATAGGACCTGCCGTTATGATGGGGCTGATATCAAAGGACAGAAGGGTAATGGGGGAATACGCCACAGGAAAGAAGAGGGAAATTATGTACTGGGCCAGCCTGGCTTTTGTGGTTCTCTTTGGAATCATGGCCATTGCTTAGGCCAATAGTCCTCAGGTGCACTTGCCTGCAGTCCTTACAGTTTATGGTGCCCACTGGCGCGTCGTTTTGCTGATCGACAGGGAATATCCAGATTACAGGCAGCATACGAAATGGGACATGTTTATATTCAGCCTTCCAATGCATGTAGGCTAATCATGGATTCCAACAGCCAGGCTAATGAGAATGATCAACAGGTTCGAGTCATCCTTCCAAACAAGAGGAAGGGAGAAATGTTCGGTCTAGTTGAAAAACTGTCAGGAGCCTCAAGGCTGACTGTCATGTGCGAGGACGGATTTACAAGGAATTCCAGGATACCCGGTAAAATGAAGAAGCGCATGTGGATACGGGAGCATGATCTAGTTATAGTAAAGCCCTGGGAATTTCAGAACGAGCGAGCGGATGTAGTGTACAGGTACACTCAGACACAGGCAAGCTACCTGAGCAGAAACAACCTCCTGCCTGAAGTTATAAACATTTTTAAGTGATCATGACAGAAGAAAGATCAGCACTGAAACAGCTCATTGACTCCGGAGAATTCCTTAACAGCTTCAACATGGACCGGAAGACTTCCGGACTGGTTTTTGATAAGCGGACGCTGATGTCCATCTACGAACTCAGCAGCAGGGAAGGAATAGACTACGTAGATTTTCCAATATCCAGCGGAAAGGAATCTGTTATATTCAAAGCATATATGAAGAAAAAACCTGTTGTGCTCAAGGTTTACAAGATGTCCACACTCAAGTTTTCAAATATAGGGATCTATATTGAGGGGGATTACAGATTTGCGAGGGAGAGGATAAACAGGTCAAATCTGGTATTCATATGGGCAAAGAAGGAGTATACAAACCTCGAAGCGACAAGAGGTGCAGGTATCCCCTGCCCCATCCCAATAGCATACCACAGGAACCTTTTGCTTATGTCATATATAGGCACTGCCTCTTCCCCGGCCCCAGCACTCAGGGACGCGGTTTTCGATCCTAAGCTGGTATACGGCCAGGTAAAGAGTTACATGCGAAAGCTGTATCGTGAGGCAGGCTTGATTCATGCGGACCTAAGCGAATACAATATCCTTTATTATCGAAAGAAACCCTACTTCATAGACTTCGGACAGTCAGTATCCACGAAACACCCATCCGCTGATTTCTTCCTGGAAAGGGACGTAAAGAATATAACGCATTATTTCATTAAGTTAGGAATAGATTGCACGCCGGAAGACCTCATGGCATTTATAAGGAGTGAAAGCTGAGTTGGAAATAGGCACGGTAAAGATACCAAAGGAAAGGATACCCATAATGATTGGGAAGGAGGGGCAGACCAAGAAGAAGATTGAAACTCTCGGTGAGGTGAGGCTCTTGGTGGACTCAGTTGATGGAAACGTATCGGTTGACCAGAGAGGAGACGCGCTGAAGGCTGCACTTTCGCTTAGTGCAGTGCAGGCCATAGCCAGGGGATTCAACCCGGAGATCGCAAAGACACTCTTTGATGACTACATGCAGCTGATAGTCGTCTCGCTGAGGGAGTTTGCGAAACCTGGTTCCAGGAGAATCGAGGAACTGAAGGGAAGAATTATAGGCAGGGATGGCAAGACAAGGAAGGTTATTGAAGATCTCACATCTACCAGAATTTCCGTATATGGAGATACTGTATCCATAATAGGGGATTATGTTTCAATACAGTATTCACGGGAAGCCATAGGAATGATAATCGCGGGAAAGAAACACAGATCAGTTTACCAGTACCTTGAAAAGAGGGTAAAGGAGATAAAGTTCCGGAAGATTGAGGAAACCTTCGGGTAGGCTCCAGAATCTGTTTTTTTTGACACTCATCAACTGCATGAATGGATAACCGGCCGCCGGAAAAATATGAGAAGACTTCTATCCGGATCTTCGAGATTGTGCGCAATTCTTCAATAAGTCTTATATGAGTTTTTAGCATCTCCCTGTGAAGCGGGGTAGGGTAGTTAGGAAATCCCGACGGGCTCATAACCCGTAGATCAATGGTTCAAATCCATTCCCCGCTATTTTTTTCACTGTAGACAATATCTCTCGCTAATTTTCATTATGAGATCATCAAAGTTGGACTCGCCAAGGGGGTTAGAGACAGCATATCCAAGGTCTCGAAGTTTCTTTGCGGTGGTATTTCCGATGGCATATACCGGTACCCGGATTTTCGGACCCGCCAGGTTTACCAGGATGGTGGCTTCCATCGGCGATGTGACGATTATTCCTGAGAGTTCGGACGAATCCAGGGCATTCAGGATTAGGCTTCCATTATGGCTGGCAGTAACTTCATAGATATGATAATCCCTCGCAATTAAGCCTCCTTCGTTCAGCATTTCAGGTAGCATTGTATCGGCATTCCCGCTTCTGATAAGAGCTACCCTCTCACCCCGGCTTAAAGTTTCCAAAATCAATTCTGCCAGGCCGGGTGAGTCCTTATGATCCGGAATCATTGCCTTCAATCCTGCTTCTTCAATTGCCTCTCCCGTCCTGTCCCCAATTGCGAAAATTTTTCCCCTGAAGGATCCAATCAGGTCAGGATAGTATTTCAGGAATTCCCTGACACCATATGCACTGGTGAAACAGAGTGAATCAGGACTGAAAGAGTTTATCTCTGCCCTTAACGTTTCACTGTAGCCAAGTGGCCTTATCTCCGTGAGCGGGATATTTTTTATCTCAAGACAGCGTACTTTACGCGTTCCCGCATCCTTTTCGGCGGGGCGGGTGGAAATAATAAAAGGCATCTGGCATTCATGCTCCGAGAACGCCGTAGCCATAGCTTTTCGGGAGCTCATTCTTTATCGATTCAAGATATGCTTCAAGATCGTCATCATTCGTGATCACACCCCTGAAATCCACATGATTGATCAGGTCCATAGAGTAGAACCTTGATACCACAAAATTGTAATTTTCCACAGATTTGCTTATTATTCCTACCGGTGAGGAACACCCAAGGTTGAGCCGTTCCATGACCGATCGCTCGATCTCCATGTTTCTTCTGGTGGCTGCGTCGTCAATCCTGGCAAGAATCTCGGAAACGCCACTCCCTTCCCGGGAAACAACGGCTATGATGCCCTGATTCGGAGCAGGAACAAAAGCTTCTTCCGGCAGTGGGAAATGTTTCTCAGATATATTGAGCCGTTTTATGGCGGCGGTCGCGACTATTATGCCGTCATACTCCCCTGTCTTATATTTTGATATTCTGGTGTCTATGTTTCCCCTTATATTCTTTACCATCAGGTCAAATCTTTTGCCACGAAGTTCGGCTGCCCTTCGTATGCTGGACGTCCCAATCTTGGCACCGTAAGGCAGTGATTCCACCGGCCTTTGAGCAATAAGGGAATCTCCTGGATCTTCACGCTGGAGGACAGCTGATATCTCAAGGCCATCCGCAATCTTTGATGGGATATCCTTCGCACTGTGAACAGCGCAGTCTATCTTGCCATCTAGAACAAGCCTGTTGAGCTCCCTGACAAATACCCCGACACCCTTCAGGCGGTAAATTGCATCTTCCCTGTTCATGTCACCGGTGGTTAGGTGTTCTACTATCCGGGGAGAGTATCCCTTCTCTGAAAGCAGGGATTTTACCATGCCGGCCTGAACGAGTGCCAGCTTACTTGGCCTTGTTCCTAAGGTTATCTCTTGCATTTTTTAATGATTCCTCCATCTTCACAATTGTGAACTCTATATCCTCATCGCTATGAGCAAAGCTCATGAAATTTGTCTCAAATGTGCTCGGCGGGAGATAAATACCAGCATTAAGCATCCTGTCAAAATATTGCTTGAACAGGGATCTGTCTGCCTTCATGACTTCCCGGTAGTTCCGTGCTTGGTTTATTCCAAAGAACACTTGATACATTGAACCTATGGAATTTATTGCACCGTTTATATTTAATGTTTGCATAATTGATTCCAGTGCATTTACCAGCTTTTGCACATTGCCGGCAAGTTTCCCGTAATCGCTACCTCTTAGTATCTGCATTGTCAGCCTTCCCGAGGCCATCGAGAAAGGGTTTCCCGAGAAAGTGCCACTCTGGTAAACAGGACCAGATGGTGATACCATATCCATGATGTCTTCTCTTCCGCCGAATAGTCCTATGGGGGCTCCTCCGCCTATGATCTTTCCAAGTGTGGTCAAGTCAGCCTCGACTCCCGCAATGTCCTGGTATGGGGAAAATCCGAACCTGTACCCAGTGATGACCTCATCAAGAATCAGAAGCGCATCATATTCGGTTGCCAGTTCCCTCAAACCCTTAAGGAAACCTTCCACAGGATTTATCACCCCTACATTTCCCATAACAGGTTCGACGATGATGGCAGCGGTTTCCTGCCGGTTGCTCCGCAGAGTGTTCCTCACAGAATCTATATCGTTGTAGTCCGCAACAACGACAGTCTTAGAAACTTCTTCAGGTATTCCGGGGGATGACGGGACTCCGAAAGTGAGTGTCCCGCTCCCGGATTTGATGAGTGCATAATCGTGAGCGCCATGAAAGCAGCCCTCCATTTTCAATACCTTCTTCTTCTTAGTGTATGCCCTCGCAAGCCGGATGGCATGCATTGTAGCTTCTGTCCCTGAATTCGTGAACCTCATCTTCCTGATGTTACGGGAACTTTCCCTGATTATTTTCGCTAGCATGACTTCATCCTCAGTAGGAGTGCCGAAGAGATATCCATCTCCAATCCTCTCCTGAAGGCCTCTGACCACTGAGGGATTCGCGTGCCCGAGGATCATGGCCCCGAATCCAAGACTGTAATCAATAAATTTCCTGCCTTCATAATCCTCCAGCTTCGATCCGCTTCCCCTCCTGAAAAATAATGGGAAGGGGTCGTAGTACCTGACCGGCGAGTTTACACCACCTGGAAATAAGCCTGAGGATTGCCCGTAAAGTGTCTTGGAATTCATCTTTCGCCATCCTATCTTAGAATTTATCTTTTGTGAGCGGGAAGACACTTCCGTTAGGGATGGGATGAAAGCTAACATTTCTGTATTCATGTGCCATGAATAATCTATCCATACCTGAAATGGTAAGACACTCTCCTGAAGAGTAAGACGGTTAAGCTGGACTGTTCGCAGGAATATATCGATTCATAGGCATGATCTTCGTGAGGAGAATGGATAATGAATGACCTCCTTCATCCGGTAAATGAATGCCAACCAGTCAACTGTTGCGTCCTGATCCACAAATCCCGGACAGCAACTAGTCACATCAGTAAGGGTTGGGTAGTTGGCTATTTCCCAATCATTTTTAAAATGCAGACGCATTAGTGGAGATAATGAACAACGGACAGATAGTAATAACAGGTTTTGGCGGGAGCCTAAGAACAGGGTCGCTGAACCTTCTTCTGCTGAAGGATGCAGCCAATCACATGCCGGCCGGCACTCGACTTGATGTAGCTGACATTTCCGGAATCCCCCTTTACAACCAGGACTTGGAAGATGTAGAGAACGAGAGCGTGACACGGCTTCGGGAAAAGATAAGGCATTCTCAGGGATTCCTCGTTGTGACTCCGGAATATAATTTCTCAGTCCCAGGGTATCTAAAAAATGTGATAGACGTGGTGTCAAGACCTTCAAGGCTGAATCCATTTACGGGAAAGCCCGGAGCTATCATGAGCGCATCAACCGGCATGCTTGGTGGGTCAAGGGCGCAGTACCATCTGCGGCAGATATTTGCCGGACTTGATTCCAGAATTGTCAACAAGCCGGAAGTCTTTGTAACATTTGCACAGACCAAATTCGATTCAGATGGTCACCTTAAAGACGAGCCGACAATAAAGTTTGTCAGGGATCTGCTGAACAACCTCGTTGCTGAAGCGAAAAAACATCTGGATTAGGCCTCGAATATCCTGTGATGGAACCCGATCAACCCAATCCTGCTTAGACATAGCCTGACACTTTGGGCACCATCTATAAGTACTGTGGTCAGCTGATCAAAAGAGATGTCGCCATGGATAATTATCACAGTGCTGGTTATTCACATTTTCTCCGCGATATTCTTCATTGGGGGTTCATTTTTCATCTGGTTCATTGTATGGCCTGTTTCCTATAAGCTAACGGATGATGAGTCATACAGGACAAGAATAGTAGGGCTCATTGGCAGGTTGTTCGGCTATTATACGAACGCTCTTGTCATAATACTCGTGGCTACTGGGCTGTTCCTTGGTTATGAGTACCTCCCTGCCCTTTCAGATCTTGAATCCACACTTGGGGGACAGATACTTCTGGCCAAGTCAATTACGGTTCTGGTGATGCTTGTACTAATGTATGCCAACAACATATATCATGGTAAGAAGATTATGCGCTTAAGCGAGGAAAAGAGGTATGATGAGATGCAAAGGATAAGGAGGATCACCCATATCGCCTCCTTCGTAACAATGGGTTTGATGCTGGTAATTTTAGTCCTGGCTGCTGCATTGCAGTTCTATATGCCCTAGAGTTGAGAAGACCGCAGAGGCAGGTTATGGGTGCTCAAATACTAGGCACAAAATGAGTGCAAAAGCCAAGTAAGGGGTCGAGTATTTGAACAGCACAAAGGAACTTTTTATTGGGTATATCAATGAATTTCACTGAATAATAAATCAATGGCTGTTATAGTAGCGAAACCACCAGAAGATAATAGAAAGGTTCAATCTCAAAAAATATAGTTATTTATTCCAGTAATGGTAGATACATCCAATGTATTGTGTTATAATAACGAATGCAGATAGGATATGGAGTCTACTGGTTATTCTCAGGTCAACAATTCCTGATTGGAAACAAAAATAATATAGTTCCAAGACACAAAAACAGGTGAGCTTTTCCACATAACTGCATAAGTCTTCGGACAAGGGTGTGGAAATGGCGATGAACAGTGATGAGGTCTCCGCCGCAAATGGAGTTCTGATATGTGTATGAGGTTGGCGACCTGCAGTAAAACACATGCAAAACAGGTCATGCTCGAAATGATTTGGGATCGACTGAAAATGATCGTAGAATCAGAAAGCAGTCCCTGAAGCGTTTGCAGACGGGATAGAGGGTATAGGGTTATATCCACGAAGTTTAAGCATCCCCGAATTCACGGGGTTGATAACTTCCAAAGGTGTCTGTTAACATTGTTAACAGAAATCGTAACTTGGTAGTGTGGCAAAAATTATGGGAAAAAAGGCGGATGTTGTAATACATGCTGCCATAGACCCTTCTTCAAAGACAGCCGGAAGCACTGGAACATTTGCAGAAGCTTTA
>Ga0078972_1002189_pt1 | contig 66495 bp, 38 predicted proteins | sample YelNatPaOPGAMG01_FD_67568 | JGI IMG/M metagenome (GOLD analysis project Ga0078972, IMG submission 67568) | Hot spring thermophilic microbial communities from Obsidian Pool, Yellowstone National Park, USA - OP-RAMG-01 (SPADES assembly) (version 2) | ecosystem: Environmental > Aquatic > Thermal...
TGCTTGGTCAGCGCCACGTCGGTGGTCAGGCCCGACCCGCCAGCGCCGGCGTTGCTTATGGTGGAGGTCAGATTCAGCGATGCCGCGGCATTGTCAACCTTTATGATGCCGCCCTTGTCGGTGTTGGCATTGATGTACTGGAGTCTGCCGAAGTTCAGCGCTGCTGCGCCGGTGTACTGGAGTGTGGCCGAAGGAGAAGCGCCGCCCAGCGGATCGCCGAGCCTGACGACCGACCAGGCTGATGTGAACACATCGGTGGAGAACTGTACGGTGCCTTCCTTGATGTCGAAGTAGTTGCTGCCGAGGTCCAGTTGCGCCTGCGGGTCCAGTATCAGGGTGCCGTTGCCCAGTTTCTGAAGCGTGTCGTAATACGACTCGATGCCCGTCTTTATCGTGGCGGTGGTATCGGTAACGCGAATGACGGCCGGGAACGTGAACCGCACGTATTCCGGGCTGGCGGGCGTCAGCGCATCAAGCACCCACGCCCCGGTGCTGCCCGGGGCCGAATCGAGGAAGTGCAGTTCCTTCATCTGGTGGAAGACCCCGCGCTGGTCGTAATCCAGAATGACGGTCTGCGTGCCGGTTACGTCGCCGAAGTCGGTGGGATCGCCGAAGACGGCCATGTCTGGCGGCGCAAAACCATTGCCGGGCACGCCATTAGGGTTCCAGTTGGTGGACGTGGACCATTTCTGGTCAATGCCGCTGGCCCCGGTCCAGTTGAAGTCATCCGCCGGTGCCCGCCCGGCCCAGAGCCCGATCCCGGCCACGGCCGCAGCCAGGATAAGCGCCCTCTTCCGCCGCGAGACCTTGCGAGCCGCACGACCGACCGTCACGTTGCCACTGTTGCTGGACATACGAATCTCCTTCGCAAGACGCTGTTACCGAACTGGACGCACCGCACAGCGCGCAATACAGCGACGGATGGCCTGCATCGGACCTTCCGACCTGGCCTGCCGTCGTCGTTCATGCGCAAACACCTTCGACGCGCTGCCGCACCTCCCCCGGAGGTCGATGCGCGCGTCGGGTTGAACGTTCAACTTCTTTCCTTCAGCACTCAGCACGCTCCTGCGCACCTGTTCGCTGGGACCCGCCTGTAACCGCCTGCCTGGCAAACGCATAGCGGATTGGCCGGTCTTTCCGGCGTGCGCATTTTCTCAGATATGCACACATCGCGCACGCACGAGACTGCCAGCGCCCTCATGTGCCGATACGACGAGTATAATTTAACCCAGCTTGCGCGGAATGCCAAATAAAATCTCGTTTTTTGATGGCGACGGCAGAGCGATGTGCGGGAAGCGCGGCGTAAGGAAGCGGACCTGCCGCCGGAGAGCCAGTCGGACTACTTACCCATTCGGCCCCGTTTGCCGATATATCCTGGTTTCGCTATCTTGACAGGAAAAAGCGCGGCGAAATGGGGAGGACAAAAAAAGACAGCCCTCGACCTTTTCTGGGGTCGAGGGCTTTGAAAGAAATCGCTGGCAGTAACCTACTTTCCCGCTGACGCAGTATCATCGGCCCGTGAGGCTTAACGGCCGTGTTCGGAATGGGAACGGGTGTGGCCCTCACGGTATGGCCACCAGCGAAGACTCCGCGGGGCGTGTCCGCCGGGCGGAGCCGGATTTTCGTGAAAAGCGAGGTCGGGATGACCCGTTGAGCATCTTTCCGGGCATCGGAGCATTGCGCGCGGGCCTGTTGAGGCCCGCACGTGCGCCGCGATGCGCGCGACGATGATCGATAAATGCGGCCAAGCGGTCGACCGTTAGTACCGGTAACCTCAAGCGATTTCTCGCCTTACAGCTCCGGCCTATCAACCGGGTAGTCTACCCGGGGTCTCTCGCGATTACTCGCCTGGAACCCTCATCTTGGCATAGGCTTCACGCTTAGATGCTTTCAGCGTTTATCCGTTCCGGACATAGCTACCCAGCCGTGCCCTTAGCAGGACAACTGGTACACCAGGGGTCCGTCCTTTCCAATCCTCTCGTACTAGGAAAGGGGTGCCTTCAAGGTTCCTGCGCCCGCAACAGATAGGGACCGACCTGGCTCACGCCGGTCTGAACCCAGCTCACGTACCACTTTAATTGGCGAACAGCCAAACCCTTGGGACCGCCTTCAGCCCCAGGATGTGATGAGCCGACATCGAGGTGCCAAACCGCATCGCCGCTGTGGACGCTCGGATGCGATCAGCCTGTTATCCCCGGGGTACCTTTTATCCGTTGAGCTATGGCGCTTCCACACGCGACCACAGGATCACTTAGGCCGCCTTTCAGCTCTGCTCGTGCCGTAGCACTCGCAGTCAAGCAGGCTTATACCTATGCGCTCGCCGACCGATTGCCAACCGGTCTGAGCCTGCCTTTGCACTCCTCCGTTACTCTTTTGGAGGAGACCGCCCCAGTCAAACTGCCCATCTAGCACTGTTCCCCGCCCGGATGCACGGGACGGGGTGAGACGACGAATGCAAACAGGGTGGTATTTCACCGTTGGCTCCCCTCTGGCCGGAACCAGAGGATCAACGCCTCCCACCTATCCTACGCAGTTCTCACCCGGCATCCGTACCAGATTGCAGTAAAGGTCCACGGGGTCTTTCCGTCTTGCTGCGGGTAGACGGTATCTTCACCGCCACTTCAATTTCACCGAGTCTGCGGTTGAGACAGCGGACAAGTCGTTACGCCGTTCATGCGCGTCAGAACTTACCTGACAAGGAACTTCGCTACCTTAGGACCGTCATAGTTACGGCCGCCGTTTACCGGTGCTTCGGTCGCCAGCTTTGGGGCGAACCCCTGACCGGCTTCCTTAACATTCCGGCACCGAGCAGGCGTCATTCCGTATACATCCTCTTGCGAGTTTGCACGGAACTGTGTTTTTGATAAACAGTCGCCCGTCCCGATTCCTGCGCCCTTCTCCCTTGCGGGAGCGAGGGGCCCCTTATCCCGAAGTTACGGGGCTAGATTGCCTAGTTCCTTAACCGCAGTTCTCTCGAGCGCCTTAGGATACTCTCCTCGCCTACCTGTGTCAGTTTTAGTACGGACGGCCGTGTCGTCCCCGCGCGGTTTTTCTCGGCTCTTCCGCCACAGACTTCGGTAACAAATCGACCTCGAGTCGCCGGCTTGCGCCGGCGCCACCCCCCACGACTGACCGGGGGTACTGCCTTGGAAGAACGTCGCGCGCGGTTCAACCTTCACGACCGGTGCAGGAATATTAACCTGCTGTGCATCGACTACGCCTTTCGGCCTCGCCTTAGCTTCCGACTGACCCTGGGCGGATTTACCTTCCCCAGGAAACCTCAGGCTTTCGGCGGGCAGGATTTTCACCTGCCTTATCGTTACTCATACCGGCATTCTCACTTGCATGCGCTCCAGCGCTCCTTACGGTACGCCTTCAACGCCGCATGCAACGCTCTCCTACCGAATGCTGTTGCCAGCATTCCCGTCGCTTCGGTGCCCGGCTTATTCCCGATCATTTACGGCGCTACCCTGCTCGACCAGTAAGCTGTTACGCACTTTTTAAATGGTGGCTGCCTCTAAGCCAACATCCTGGCTGTCTCAGCAGGATAACTTCCTACCTAACTTAGCCGAGCTTTGGGACCTTAGCGGACGGTCAGGGTTGTTTCCCTCTTGACCGCGAAGATTATCCCTCGCGGACTCACTCCCGAGATAGTCGCGATGGCATTCGGAGTTTGGTAGGAGCGTGTAGCCGGGTAGGCCCACGTCTCCTTTCAGTAGCTCTACCTCCACCGCGTAGTTGCTCGAGGCTGCCCCAAAAGGCATTTCGGAGAGAACCAGATATCTCCCAGTTTGATTAGACTTTCACTCCTCCCCACAGCTCACGACAGAACTTTTCAACGTTCACGTCTATCGGGCCTCCTGCTCCTTTTACGGAGCATTCACCCTGGCCATGGGTAGATCACTGAGGTTTCGGGTCTAACGCCAACGACTCTGTCGCCATCTTAAGGCTCGCTTTCACTGCGGCTCCGGTGCTTGACACCTTAGCCTCGCCGCTGACGTTAACTCGCCGGTCCATTATGCAAAAGGTACGCAGTCAGCCATTGCCCCGAAGGGCCATAGGCCTCCTACCGCGTTGTAAGTGCACGGTTTCAGGTACTTTTCACTCAGCTAATAGCTGTGCTTTTCATCGTTCAATCGCCCTACTGGTCCACTATCGGTCATCGAGGAGTATTTAGCCTTGGGCGGTGGTCCGCCCGGCTTCACACGAGGTTCCACGAGCCTCGTGCTACTCTGGTACGCCTCTCAACGGGGACCCGCCAATGTCGCGTACGGGACTGTCACCCTCTCTGGTCGGCCTTCCCAGACCGTTCTGCTATCAGCGGGTTTTGTAACCCCTCGAGGCGCCCGCAACCCCGGCCGAAGCCGGTTTGGGCTGTTCCGCTTTCGCTCGCCGCTACTGACGGAATCGATGTCTCTTTCTTTTCCTGCAGGTACTTAGATGTTTCAGTTCCCTGCGTTAGCTCCACGCCGCCTATGCATTCAGCAGCGGGTGACCCCGATTGCTCGGGGCCGGGTTTCCCCATTCAGAGATCCTGGGATCATCGCCTGTTTGCCGGCTTCCCCAGGCTTATCGCAGGCTACCACGTCTTTCATCGCCTCTCGATGCCAAGACATCCACCGTGCACCCTTAGGAGCTTGGCCACATTTATCGATCACCGTCATAACCGGCAGGGCGTGCCGGAGACGGCCGCAACGCTGTCGCCCGAACAGGTACCTGCCCGTCCGGACGACCCCGCCGCACGACCGATAACGTGCCACCGTCGCCGAAAAGGTGCTCAACGTACACGCCGGCCTGCAATCCGGCCCGCAGAGGCCGGATCGTCTGCCGACGCGACTCGGTCAACCTTGAACCTCGCTATTCACATGTCAAAGAGCCGTGCCGCCGCGCGCGCCGCCTGCCGGCGGCGCCCGCGGAGCACATTCGCCCCGCACAGAGGCGAATCGAATATCAGTAAACAGTCGGCAGCCGTCCGCCGGCGTCGCCGCCGGCGTCCTCGCTTGCGCGAACGAGCATGCGTTGACGTATTTTGCACTGCGAGATCGCTCTCGCGCGTGTTCTAAGTAATCCCTTAGAAAGGAGGTGATCCAGCCGCAGGTTCCCCTACGGCTACCTTGTTACGACTTAGTCCCAGTCACCGAGCTTACCTTAAGCACCTCCGTATTGAGGCGCTTTCCAGTCTTCCCGGCTCCCGTGACTTGACGGGCGGTGTGTACAAGGCTCAGGAACACATTCACCGCGGCGTGGCTGATCCGCGATTACTAGCGATTCCAGCTTCACGGAGGCGAGTTGCAGCCTCCGATCTGAACTGAGGGACGTTTTTTGCGATTTCCTCCGCCTCGCGGCATCGGTTCGCTTTGTCCGCCCCATTGTAGCACGTGTGTGGCCCTGGGCATAAAGGCCATGATGACTTGACGTCGTCTCCACCTTCCTCCGGTTTGGCACCGGCAGTCCCCTTAGAGTTCCCGGCATTACCCGATGGCAACTAAGGGCAAAGGTTTCGCTCGTTATGGGACTTAACCCGACATCTCACGACACGAGCTGACGACAGCCATGCAGCACCTGTGCCGGTTCCGCTCTTGCGAGTGTACCCCACTTTCATGGGGATAATCCCGGCATGTCAAACCCAGGTAAGGTTCTTCGCGTTGCTTCGAATTGAACCACATGCTCCACCGCTTGTGTGAGCCCCCGTCAATTCCTTTGAGTTTTAGCCTTGCGACCGTACTTCCCAGGCGGTCCACTTAACACTTTTGCTTCGACCACGAGAGCGTCAAACCCCCGCGGTCTAGTGGACATCGTTTAGGGCCAGGACTACCGGGGTATCTAATCCCGTTTGCTCCCCTGGCTTTCGTGTCTCAGCGTCAGCGTGTCCCCAGCAACCCGTCTTCACCTCCGGCGTTCCAGGCGATCTCTGCGCATTTCACCGCTCCACCGCCTGTTCCAGTTGCCTCTGAACAGCTCAAGACCGCCAGTATGCCAAGCAATTCCCCGGTTAAGCCGGGGGCTTTCACAAGGCACTTAACGGTCCGCCTACACACGCTTTAAGCCCAGTGATTCCGCCTAACGCTTGTGGCCTCTGTCTTACCGCGACTGCTGGCACAGAGTTAGTCGCCACTTCCTCTGGGGTTGATCAGAACTTTCTAACCCCTGACAGGAGTTTACATCCCGAAGGACTTCATCCTCCACGCGGCGTCGCTCCCTCACGCTTTCGCGCATTGGGGAAGATTCGTTACTGCAGCCCCCCGTAGGAGTCCGGGCAGTGTCTCAGTCCCGATGTGGCCGGCCGACCTCTCAGTCCGGCTACGCGTCGTCGCCTTGGTAGGCCGTTACCCTACCAACTAGCTGATACGATATCGCCCGCTCCCCAGGCGCCTTGCGGCCTTTGAGCACAGCAGGATGCCCTGCCGTGGTCTCATCGGGTATTACCTGCCCTTTCGAGCAGCTATCCCCGTCCTGAGGGTACGTTAGCGATACATTACTCACCCGTCCGCCACTGGGCGTATTGCTACGCCCCGTACGACTTGCATGTCTTAGCCACGCCGCCAGCGTTCAGGCTGAGCCAGGATCAAACTCTTCAATTGAATTTCGTGGCACGACCCGGTCCTTCCGCCCTCGCCGCCGTCACGGCGGCTTCGGTCGCGGAATTGCCCGGAACGTGTTATTCCTCGAAATGAGGTTGATCCTTTTTTCCGACACCAGCGCATCCGGCCTTCTACAGACCGCACCGCCGGCGCCGGGCAAGGCTCAAACACCTTCTGGCTCAAGGAAATGATCGAGGATCACTTCCTGCGCGCCACAAGGATGCTTGAGATCATGGATCTTGTCCCTCGCCGCACCGCCGCCGGCCTCGCGACCGACAGCCGTGCGCCGTCAGGGACACACATCCTCGCGGCTGTCCGACTGTTCACTTGTCAAAGAGCTACCGATCGCCCCAGCTCCCGCCGATGGTCGGCAGACGCTGAAACAACCGCTCGACAGGTCCCTGGACCCGTCGCAGACACGCCATGTTACCAGCATTCCCGGCCGTGTCAAGGACCTGGACACAGGAATCCCGTAACAAATAACGCGTGCCCTTAAGCCAATCGGTTTTTATCTGCCGGCCTCTATAACGCCGTCCGCAGTTAAAGCACCGCAGACAAAGCCAGCAGCCGCTTGGACCGACGCCACCGTCGTCCGGCGTGTGACTGACGCACAGTATTCTATCGGCTCTCAGCCCAGTTTCAATAGCGCCGCAACACATTCTGAAAGATTTTTATAACCTTCAGCGCAATAACGCTTTAGCAACGCTACCAGCGCGGCTCAGAAAGATTTTTTTCGCCAAGTCGTTTTCGTGCGTTTCGCCCGCCGACGCAGCTGGCGACTCGTCCATTTTCAGGTGCGCCCAGCCAAAAAGGGGCTGACGGCGCTCTTAACGAGCACATCCTCGCTCCGGCGCTCAACGGTCATACGGCCCGTCGTTAGCATTCTGTGGGAAACACGTTCATTTTCTGTCACAACTTGTCGTCCTGCAACTCCTGCCGGCAGGCAGCACGAAGTGCGCTCAGCGCCGAAGCCGCATCGGCCCGTCTGGCGGCCCAGGCTGAAAAATGAAACCAAACCGCGTATCTGTGCTCGCTTCGGTGCAGTGCGGCTCGCGATGAACCGCAGGAACAACGCGATTCGGCTGGCGGCGCGCAAAAGGCCTGCCGCGCACAACAGGAACAGGTGTACACACGCCTTCGGACAACGAATCCATACCGCTGGAAGGCCGTCGCGGTAAAGGCAGAGCTCGCGGAATTGCGGGCGTTGCCAGGCGAGCTGCGGCCTTGAATCTTCCGCCCCCCTGCCCTCCGGTGCACGGTCCAGCGCACGCCGACGTTGAGGCGGCTTGCGCGATGCCGGCCGGCGATTTCGCAGGCGTCGAACCGGCCCCCAGCCTGGCGCTTTTCTGTTGCCTCGAGCCCAACGATGTGTTAACATGCCTGCGGTTGGTTCGTCGAACGAGTTTGGCTCGGGACGGAAATCTTGTTCGTCAGTTCGGCCTATCTCAGTCGCCTTCCTACCGCTCAGGCCGGGCGGTCGGCCTCTTTCGATATGACCCCGAAAGTGAAAAGTGGGTCTGGATGCCCTTCTGCGGAGTCTAACGATGGGCACACGTCTGTATGTCGGTAATCTCCCGTATTCCGTTGACAGCGATGGCCTGCGCGAGTTGTTCATGCAGCACGGCGATGTGGTCAGCGCTGAAGTCATTGCCGACCGTGATACCGGCCGGTCCAAGGGCTTCGGGTTCGTGGAGATGGGCAACGAGGACGCCGCGAAGGCCGCCATTGCGGCCCTGAACGGCAAGGATCATCAGGGGCGCGTTCTGACCGTCAACGAGGCCAGGCCCCGCGAGGAACGCTCTTCCGGCGGGCGCGGCGGCGGGTACGGTGGCGGGCGCGGCGGCGATCGCGGGGACCGCGGTCGCGGCGACCGTGGCGGGCGCCGCTGAAACCAGCGGCCAGCATCGAAGAAGCTTTCTCGGTTCTCGTGGCCTGTGCGCCGGGAGAGCACAGGGGTTTTGTTGTCGCGGCTTAAGACCGTCAGCGCGAGCAGTCCGGATGGAGGAGGCATCGCATGTTCGGTAACCGTGTCGGATGGGGTATTTCGGCGCTGATTGTCCTGGCGGCGGTGCTCCTGCTGTGGCGCGTGTACCGCATAGGCACCGACTTCACGCCCCCCGGCCCGATCGGGCAGAGCGCCGCCCTGTGGACCATGCAGTTGCCTGTCGATCCGCGCTCCATCGCCACGTGGATGACCGAGGACGTTGACGCCATCGACCTCTACAAGCAGGTCATCGCCGAATACATGGCCAACCTCGCCTACGACGGATATCTCCGACAGGCCTCGGCAGACCCGGCCGTCATTCAGCAGATCAATAAGGGCATCGATCTGATGATCCGCGCCTCGACAGCAAGAAGGCCGGGCGTGTTCATAGACCGCCCTTCGGAGATCATCACCTACGACAGCGACCGCCGGCCTCTCAAAGCCCTGAAGGCGATGGGCGATGTGGGCATCCGCCTGGGGCTGATCCTCAACAACAAGGATCGCCCTGTTTACGACGCCACGCGCGCCAGACAGGTTTTTCAGGCGGTCTTCTCTCTGGGGCTCAAACTCTATGAGGAACGCCTGGTGTGGGAAGAGGCCGACTACGGCCTGAAACTCATGGCCACCTCGCGCTATCTGGACGACCCGGCAAGCCCCGGCCGAGCCGATCTTCTCCAGAAGTTCGACGACCAGCGGAAGCCTTTCTACTTCAAGTACATCGACCCGCTGTTGCGCCACATCTTCATCGCCAACCCAGACGCCAAGCGCTTCCCGCAATTCAGAAGCTGGGGCGGCGATATGGCGGCTCTGGCCACAAAGTGTCCGGAATACATGTGGCGCGTGGAGGCGATCTTCGCCCTGGGCCGCTGCAAGTTTCAGGGCAATACCATGGGCGACCAGAAAGGCGCCGTCCGGCTTCTCAAAAGCCTCTGCGAAGATTCAGACCCGCGCATCCGCATCGCCGCTCAGGCGGCCGACCGGCTCACAAGGGAAGACCTCCAGCGCCTGACTTACAGTTCAGACTGACCGCCCGCGAAAGGTTATCGCTGCCGGCCTCACCGCTGCGCTTCGGACGATGCGGCGACGCGCGCGGCCAGCTCGAATAAACGCCGATCCCGGTCCTGCCACGGCGACGATTCCAGCGCCCACCAGTGCGCCGGCTGTCCCGGCACAGTGCGCAGGTAATACCGCGCCCGCTCGTCCAACGCCTGGCGTATCTCGCGCGCCAGTTCTTCGCTCGCGTGCCCGGCATCGCACATCCGCTGAAGATAGATTATCGCTTCGGCCACCTGCACCCCTTCGCGGAACATCTCCAGACGCTCGTTGAACATCGCGCCCGCGGGCCCGGGACTGGTCATTGCCATGACGCTGTTCACCGGCCCGATGGCATGTTCGGCATCGCACATGGGCATAAACTCGCCCGGACGTTTGCCCGGCAGCGGCCAGAAGTCGCCGCCCACCCGTCCCAGCCCGCGCAGGTTGCCCTGAAGCGCTGCTTCCGTGATGAACCGGTACGCCGAAAGCGTCGAGTAGTCGCGGAACACGTTTATGAAGCCCACCCCCACCCGCGGGTTGCCCAGTTCGATGCGCTGCGTCCCGCGTTTCCATGGACGGGGATACTCGCCGGGCTTGCCGTCGCGACCGGGAATATCGGGCCAGTAGAGCGTGCCGCATCCCCACACCCATTCGCTGTACGGGCAGGGCATTCCCCCGAACGCCGTCGGATTGCTGTGGCTGGCGTTCATCCATTTGCCGTCGGGCCATATGGCTTTATAAACGTTGACCACCTCGGGCTCCGGCGGCCAGCAGTAACTGGCGTAGCACACGGCCGTAACATCAAACCAGCCGCGTTTCTCCAGCCGCTTGCGCAGTTCCGTCAGAACCGGTTTCCAGAACGCCTCGTTCTCCGGCGTGCCATACGGAGGCTGCTGCATGCTGGTGGTGCTGCCGGAGGCGTCAACCACCGTCACCGCCAGAGGCGCCTTGGGCTGCTTGTCCTGCTTGCGCCAGTATCCCCATATATTCAGGCATATCACGCCCGGTTTGCCGGCGCTGCGCGCGTACACATCCAGATAGCGATCCAGCACGGAAAAGTCGTAAGTCCACGATCCGTCGGCCTGTTTCACCCAGCGCACCATGGACTGGCTGTTGCCCATGTTGGTGCCTTTCTCCACCAGGTTCAGGACGCATATCCGATTGCCGACCTCGTGAAGCACCTCCAGCGACCGTCCCACCAGTTCCCAGTGCTTCTCGCTCCACAGCGGCACCTTGTAGTAGGCCGCCACCGTCTCGGGCGACTGGTACAGATGGTGATGCGTGACGAAGTCCTTCGGGTCGGGCAGCGTCCAGTCGCTGACCTCCAGCCGCACGGGCACGGTAATCTGCTCGGCGCCCTCGGCTTTTACCGTAACAGCACCCTCATATGTGCCGCCCTTCGCCTGCGCCGGAACGCGCACCGTTATCCACAGCGGCACAACCGCCGCCGGCGGCGCAGCGCTGCGCCGGTCGCGCGAGGGCATGGCCACGGGTGGAATCTCCGCGGGAATCTCGTTCAGCAGCCGCTCAAACCGCGACGGACGGTTCCATGTTTCTCCCGGCCGCGCCGGCTCCGCGCAGCGCACGCGCACGGCTGAGGCCGGTATCGCTGCGCCGCCGGCGGCGTGTTTCAGGTCGGATACCTCGGTTTTCAGATTCCGTATCGCCTCGGCCGAGCTCAGCACCACCTTGCCCGAAAACGTGCCATTGCGCGCCGCCACGATGCGGACCGGATACAGCCTTTCCGTCGGGTCGGCGATGTCGCCCGGGCCTGCGGAGTCCAGAGGCTGTGCATTGCACACTTCCAGTCTCGCCGATGGCCGCGTCGCCGGCACCACTCCCCCGTCGCCCTCATTGGTCAGCCGCAGCGAAAGGATGCCGGCGTGCGGAAACGGCGACATCGCCCCACGCCACGACGTCCCGGCCGACGGAGCCGTTATCATCTTCTCGCGCAGCGGCGCAGCGCAGGAAGCCACCGCCAGCACATTCACGCCCCTGCGCAATACCGATGCGGGGATGGTTGCGCCTTGGTCATCCTCGCGCCCGATGCTGCGCACGCGACACCTGAGCCTGTCGGCAAACTGTTTCTCGTCGCCTTCGCCGTAGCGCTTGCCATCCGGCCGCAGATACGCCTCGTCTGGATACGGTTCGACGCGCGCCTGCGAGCCGGGCGTGCCGGCGCCCATGTGGCCGCGGTAAACTTCCGTGCCGTTGACGTACACCACCAGCCCGCCGTGGTACGTCCCGTGCAGGCGCAGATTCTTCGTATGCTGCGGGTCGCTCACGCGAAACCTGCCGCGCACGCAGATCACATCCCACTCGGCCGGATTGCCGGGAGTCTCAACGCCAGCGTTGAAGTGCACTCCTACGATCACCGGCCCGCGCACACGCGGCCAGGCCGAATCGTCGAAATCCGCCGCCGTCCATTGCGGCGCGGGCCTGGCGCTGGTGATCACCGCAAGAGGCAGGCGCTGCGCCTTCTCCGATCCGCCCCGCGCCGGCTGAAGGACGGGTTTAAGAGTGCCGTCGTCAGCCGTCAGTTCGGGCGTCTTCCAGCCCAGAAAAGCGCGAAATCCGCCCTTCTCCAGGTCCAGCACCGTCGTCGTTTCGGCCTGCGCGATGCCCGCCGAACACAAGACCACAAACGTCGCCACAGCAGCAAATCCCGCTCGCATGGACCACCCTTTCCTTCCTTCCGTTTCGTTCCGCCGTCGTGCCATCGCCTTGACGCGGCCAGGGTCGGCCGCCGCCGGATACGCCGCGTCGCCCGCGGCGGATCGGAACCAGGTTTCTCACGGTTTCCCGAAAAACACCGCCTCGCCTTCGCCCGGGGGCGCCAGCACGTACTGCGCCCGTTTGCCGATCTGCACCGCAGCCGTCACGATTCCATCGGCCTGCCGACTGGCGATCTGCTTCACCGCGAACCGCCGCGTGCCTGCGATAACGCCGCCGAAGGCCGGCTCGTCGATGCCCTCGACCTCGTACAGCGCGTATTTCCCGCCGGCGTCCAGCCCCAGCCGCTCGAGCCGGAACGCTATTTCCCCGCGCCACGGCCCCTTGACGGCCGACGCGAGCGGCTCGGGAGGCTTGGCGCGAAACTCCCTGATCCGGTCGGATCCGACCACTATGGCGCCGTGATTGAAAACGGCCGCCCACGCCCCGGCGCCTTTGCGCCAGCAAACGTATTCGATCTGATCGTCGGCGGGTTCGAACCGCAGCGGCGCGCAGCGCGCTGCCAGCGCCGCAAGTACCGGCCGCAGCGCCGTCCCGCCTTCGTGCATCCACTGCCCCAGAAAAACGTAAACGGCGCCCTTGCCAACCGTTCTGCGCACGACGACCGGCCGGCCCGCCACGTCGGCAACCGTCTGCCAGCCCGCGCCCTTGTGCCCCAGAACCGTGCCGCTGAACACGGCGCCGCCGTCGCGGTGAAACTCGCCGCTCAGCGCGCCCTCAATTTTCGCGGCCGCCGACGGCACGATTTCCAGGCCCATCGCCCGCGCATAGTTCTGCTGGAATATCCGGAAATGCTGCGCGCCCAGAACCACAGCGCAGCCGGCTTCGGCGGCCGCCAGAAGCTTCCCCTCCATCTCGCCGCGCACCGTGCCGTGTCCAAGCATGGCCAGCAGCCCGAACGACCGCAGATGCTCCGCCGATGCCCTGTTGCCGTAAACGAAATCGAGCGGCCCGTAAGGCGTGCCCGTCAGCAGCCGGGCGATGCGCGCCGTGCAGGCGTCGCCGTACTGCGGAAAGAACACATCCAGAAGGTCGTAACCCTTTATCTCGGGCACGGCATCGTACAGGTACGCCATGTGGCCGGTGGTGTTGAAGTTCCACTGGTTTCTTGAAGGCGGGGTCCACGGCTGCGGTTCCAGGAAGTTTGGCCAGGTAACGATCCGCCCCAGCGCGTGATCGTAATCAAAACAGCGCAGAAAGGTATCCAGATGGCCCAGCGGGTTGTAGGGCACTATCCATCTGTCGCCCAGCGTCCATACGATGCCCACCGGCACCACCGGCGCGCCCCGTGCCGGATGCACCATGGCGAAGCGCAGCGCCTGCACGAACGGAATCGCCCGTTCGGCGACGATTTCCCGCTCGAAGGCCGGGTAGTTCTCGGCCTCGGCGCCTATCCACGACCCGCCGCACAGGTAATACAGCAGACACGCATGCAGCTTGAAATCCTGGCTGGGGTCAGGGTAGTGCGTCTGCTCCCAGTAGAAGCCGAACGGTTTGCCGAATGTCCGGCCCGCCCCGCGCGCCATGGACATCATGATGTTGTATTGCGGGTCCTCCTCGTTCTTCAGCACCACCACATCGTGCCCGCGCTCGTATTCGTGGGCGCAGGTGAGCGCCGGACTGAACGGCTCGTATATCGAAACAACCTTTTCCGGGCGGCCTGTGGTCTTTTTCGCCTGTTCCAGCGCTGCGCGCTGCCTGTCCATGCTGGCGGAGTGGGCAGCCTCGCTGCCGGGCGCCAGCACGCCGTATTCGCCGCCGAACCAGTGGGCCTCCAGACCGGCATCCAGCACGGCTTTCGTGGCGGCCGCGTCTTTCATCGACGCCATGGCGCCGCGGATGTACGCATTGCCGCGATATGCCGCCAGGTCCGGTGCGCTCCCCAGTATGTTGCATCCTCCCCAGGTGGTCATGAACTGGTGATATCTGCCGTGTCCGGCGCCCTCGAACACGAACGGCGAGAGCCACAGATCGTCCACCGGATAGTCCGGACGGAAGTTCGGCTTCCACGCTCTGCGTATCTCGGCGAAACTGAGCCCCCGGTCGCCCCAGAAGTCCCAGTCGGCCGGAAACAGCCCGAAGGCGAATCGCTTCAGCGCGTCGGCCGGCGACTTGCAGTCCTCGGCGCCCTTCAGTTCCACGCGCACGCCCGGTTCGCCCAGGTAGTTGACGAAAAACATGCGAAAAGCCAGCCCCTTCACCGCCGGCGTGTGCGCTTCATCGACCACGAAATCGATTACCGGATCGACCGGCTCCTCGAGGGCGAACGGCACGACTATCCTGCCCTGCTGCACAGGGTGTCTGCGGCTGTCCCACACCCGCCGCCCGTTCACGATGATGTAGCTGGGGTGATAATCGCGCAGCAGGTTGTCGCAGCGAACGGTCAACAGAAAACTGCGCATGGGTTTGACCGCGCCGGCCTCCTTGTAGCGGCGCACGCGCGCACGGATGCCATACACCCGTCCGCCTCGCTCCATGACGAAATCGGCGACCTGGTTGTAGTACCGGAAAGGTTTCTCGTAGAAGAACTCCAGGTCCTCCGAGACATTGCCGTTGCAGTGCCCGCCGATGAAGGAGATGGACGGGAACCTGCCCGTGTACCAGTTGACAAACGGACCCACCTCCATGCCGTTCTGTTTGAGCAGGTTCACAACGGCCTGTTCCGTGCCCGCGCCGGCCGGCTCGATTTCCACCGTCCGCCGCCACTCCGCGCCCGTTCTGCCCGACAGCGACAGATCGTCAACCCACGCTCTGCCCGGCCCGGTCATCCACACCGCCAGATACAGCGGCTGAACGGGCGCCGACACCGTGAAGCGCTGCTCGAGCCTCGTCCAGTCGGCGGTGCCTGTGATCCTGGGAGTTGGCCTGACGTCGATGCGCGCCCCTTCGGGAACCGCAACGCGCAATTCCACGCCGGCGACATCCTGCGTCTTTACCCATGCCGACAGCACATACTGTTCGCCCGGCAAAAGGCGTATCGCGGGCTTGTGCCACCACAGCACCGTAATGTCGGTCGGCCCCGCGCCGCCGACGAGTTCCACGCACTGTCGGCCGCTGCGGGCCAGCGCTGCGGTGATGCGCCCGGGCTCATCGCTCCGCCAGCTCGCCACGGTGAAAACGCCCAGCCCCTGCTCGAAGCTCTCCCCCACTGCTGCGGGCGCTGTCGCGGGCTGTTCGCCCGCCATGTCTGCGCCCACGGACCAGAGCACCGCCAGTAGCACCTTTGCGGAGGTCGCCATGAACGCGCGCTGCATATATTGTTCTTACCCCGGAAAGTCCGCGTTGATGTCCGCGAGACTGCTGCTGACGTTTCTGCTGTTTACGGCCATGACCAGCTGTGCCCAGGCCGCCGTTGTCGATCTGAGCGTGACCGATGAAACTGGCTCCCCGCTCGCCTTCCGCGCGGAAATATGGCGCGATACCGGGCGCGTCGAACGCTTCTGGAGCGACGACGGCACACTCCGGTTAACCACCACGCCCGGTCCGGCGGTTCTGCTCGTGCGTCACGGCATCGACTTCGACGCCGTGGAAATGCCCGTCGATATCCCCGCCGGCACACTGAGCAGGAAGATAACGCTCCGCCGGCGTTTCGACGCCCGCGCGATGGGCTGGTGGAGCGGGGAAAACCACATGCACGTGCTGCACGGTCGCAAAGACCCGCCCGCCACCTTCACCGACGGCGCGCGCATCGCCGCCGCCGATGGACTGGACTACATACAACTCGCCGATGCGTGGGAACCCACCTTCTCATGGCTGTCGGCCGAACAGCTCAACCGCATGAGCGCCGCCGCCACCACCTCGCGCGTGGTCGTCGGCTGGAACATCGAGGGCCCCAAGTGCTACATGAGCGAGGACGACGGCGGCGAGAAAGGCAATCTCCACTGTTTCGGGCACGGCTGGACCATGGCCCTGAAGGACATCTCGCGCGGCTGGGCATTCTTCCACACCGGCCCGAATTACCCGATCATCCAGGAAATCCGCCGACAGGGCGCCGTGGTGGTATGCGCCCATCCCGTGAGGTTCTGGTTCAACAAGGGCAACTTCGTGTCCAACATGGCCAGCGAACTGCCGTTCGATTTCGTCGCCGGAGCCGCCTACGACGCCATCGATATCCTCAACGACTCCCCCAAACTCTTTCTCGACAGCGAGCGCCTGTGGTGGAACCTGCTGAACATGGGCTACAAGGTCGCCGGCACGGGCAACAGCGATGGCAATCTGGGCGGCGGGCGCGGCGTCGGCCGATATCGCACGTATCTGCGCATCGACGGACCGTTCACATGGGAGAAAGGCGCGCAGGCCATCCGCGATGGCGCATGCATCGCCACTTCCGGGCCTTTCGTGCAGTTCGATGTGGATGGAAGAACCTGCGGAGCGGAGTTTCCCGCCGACGGCGCCGCCCGGCAGGCGCGCATACGCGCCTGGTCGTCTCCGCTACCCGGCGAAACTCTGCTGGCCGTGCAGATCGTGCGTAACGGTGAAATCGTTCACGCCTGGGACCTGCGCCGCCAGCGGTTGCGCGAATGGTCGGGTTCGCTGGAACTGTCCGATACGGAATACGCCTGGTACGTCGTGCGCGTGCTGAGCACCTGCGCCGACCGCGTTTCGCTGCGCATGTGGGGGCCGCACGTTTACGAACTGGCCGTCGCCGGTCCGGTGTATTTCCTGCCGGCGGGCTTCCAGCGTCCGCGCCCCACCCCTGCCACCGTCACCCTCACCGTGCGCGACCAGGAGGGCCGGCCTCTGCCGGCCGCCGTGAAGGTTCTCGACGCCGGCAGTGAAATCGCCGCCGCGCAGATCGGCGCCGACGGACACACCGTGCTCAAAGTGCCCGCCACGGCAATGCTGGTCATCAGTTCCCCGGGATATGCCGACATGCGGCGCAGTCTGTACATGGATACGGAAATCTTCGACTATTGCCGCAACGTCGGCGGCTGCTATCCCAGTTTCTACACGCCCGAGACCTTCCGCAATCTGGCCGCCATGCTCGGCAGGCTCAAACTCGTGGTAACTATGACCAGACAATAGGCGCGGGGCACTGCCCGGGTCAGTACGGCGACGGCTCGCCGAGTATCGGCTGATTATCGGGATGCCGGCTTTCGTTGGCGCTGAACACGCGCACGGCAGGCCGGTCCTTGAACACGCACACGTGCTCGCATATGCCGCAGCCTATGCACCGCGACGGGTCCACGCGCGGCTGTTTGACCGTGCGCCGCGCGCCGTCGTGGTCCTGCACGACGGCGTCCACGAAGAAAATGGCCTTATCCGGTATGGGGCAGTGCTCCTCGCAGACCATGCAGTCGCGCCCGTAGGCATACGGTATGCAGCGGCGCACGTCGAACGCGGCAAGCCCGATGCGGACCTTGTGTTTTTCCTCCACGCTCAGCGCGGCGATCGCGCCGGTGGGGCAGACCTGTCCGCACAGCGTGCAGTTGTATTCGCAATGTCCGATCTGCGGCACGAGGCGCGGCGTCCACAGCCCTTCCAGGCCCGCTTCCCCCAGCGCCGGCTGGAGCCCGCCCGTCGGGCAGACCTTGATGCACATCCCGCACGCCGTGCAGCGCTGAAGGAACTCCCGTTCCGCCCGCGCGCCCGGCGGACGAACCAGAGACGGGTTGTATGTGTTGCCGCGCGCCAGGGGGCTGCTGCGCACAAGCCACAATCCCGCCAGTCCGCCGGCCGCCGACGCCACCAGCGCGCGCCGGCTGATGTCCAGACGCTGCGCTTGGGTGCGGGCCTGCCACGGCCAGCCCGCTGTAAACGCCAGGCCCGAGCGCCGGCATGCCTCGGTGCAGTTCAGACACAACATGCACTCGGCGGGCTTCCACGCCGCCGGCTCTTCCGTGGCTGCCGCCCCGTGGCATCCGGCGCTGCACAGATCACAGCCGGTGCACCGGCCGGCATCCACGCGCCGCCGCAACAGCGGTCTGATCGACAGCGCTCCCAGCATTGCGCCCAGCGGACATATATACCGGCACCACCACCGCCGGCGCAGCGCGTTCATGCCCACCACCGCCGCGAACACCACAAGTATCAGCCAGGCGCCTTCGAAAGATTGCCGCTGCACCGCGAATATGCCGTCGCGCAGGAACCGATATGCCGGCTCGGTTATGGCCGTCACCCGCGCAGAGCCGATTCCCGGGTCGGTCCGGTATATGACCGTCGAGGCCTCTTCAACGGCCCACTGAAAGCCCGGCAGCAGAGCCGCGGTTATCGAGCGGTAAAGCAGCACCAGCGGGTCGAATATGGTAACCCAGTGCGCGCCCAGCAGCGTCATGACGGCAAACGCCGCCAGCAGGTAGTACTTCGCCCGCTGCCAGCGCGAGAAGTGCTCATTCCCGGGGCGCTTTCCGCGGACGAAATCGATTGTCCGGCCGGCGATGTCGTGGATCGTTCCCAGCGGACAAACCCACCCGCAGAACACGCGTCCCAGCAGCAGCGTCGCCGCGACGGTCGCCAGCGCCAGCAGACACATCAGCGGCACGGCGTGGGCTGCCAGAAATGTGGCCGCCAGCACGAGCGGATCAAGCCAGAAGAAGAGCTTCACCGCTCCCGGCGGTCCTTCGCCGCCGCGTATGCGCGTTGCCAGCAGCAGCCCCACGAAAAGCGCCAGCGCCAGTAGCTGCACGACGCGGCGGATGCGCGCTCCCGTCAAACGCCAGCGGTTGCCGATCATGAAACGGCCATCTCCACCGGCGACAGGGCCTTATAATCCATTTTGCCCAGACCGTACTGCTCGCCCTTGACTATCGACGGTATGTCGGCGGGCTTGAGGCCCATTATCTCCGCACCCAGGGCATCGAGCGCCACGATGTCGGTACCGGCGGCCACCGTCATGGTCAGTTTCACGTCAGCCGGATTGCCGCCGGTTGGCCCGCGCGCCGTGAGAATGCGCACGGCGTCCATCACGCACAATCGCGGCTTCATGAACCGCGTCAGGTCCGCTATGCACGTGCCCAAGTCCTGATGCAGCGTGTTGCGCTTCTCGATCACCCCCATGTAGTTCTTCATGCAGATCGTCGTCTTCGCCAGCACGTGGTGCTTCACCACCGGAACATTGATCACCAGATCGGTCTCGATGATCTCCGGATACACCGGCAGCGTCTTGATCTTCTCGCCGTTGATGGCCATGTCCTTGAACCGGCTTTTGTCAAGAAACACCACTTCCGCGCCGGCCTCTTTCGCCGCGTCGGCTATGCCGCTGCTGGCATACGTCTTCTGCGCCGCATGGCAGGGATTATCGCCGACTTTCACCTTCTTGGCCCCCGCCGCCAGACACAGCCGCACGATCGTCGCCACCACGTCCGGATTGGTGTTGGCCGCCAGCTCGGGCTTGCGGTCCCACGCTATGTTGGGCTTCACCCACACCACGCTGCCGGCTGAGACGAACCGTTTCATGCCTCCGATCGCCTCGATAGCCTTCTCCGTCAGCCGCACCGCCGCCTGGCGGATTTCCTCGGGTTTGAGGTCCTTTCCGCCGGTCCACCGGGCGATGCTCATCTGAGCACCCGCGGTCGCATCGGCAGCCAGCAACCCTCTTCCACCGCACGCGCCCAGCGCCGCCGCGCCGGCCGTCAACGCCATGAAATCCCTGCGCGATACCCGGGTCATACAGAAGCTCCTTTCTCACCCCCCATATACAGTCGATCATCACGCTTATTGCATCGCCTCGCCAGCCATCCGCGCATCACTTCACTTCGGCGCCTGCCCCCGCGCCCCGATGCCCGCGCGCGGATAGTCTCTGACCGTCTCCCACGCTATCCGTTGAAATATGCGCGCCTGCTCGTCGGTCAGCTGCGTCGTGAGCGCTGCCGCCTTGCCCTCGGCGCTCTGGCCGTAAATGCAGCAGTAATGAACCAATGCTATCAGGTATCGTCCGCGCGGCGTCAGGTGAATGCCGTCGGCGAACATCTCCGCGAAGAAGTCCTTCATCCCCGGCACCTCGCCGCGGTCCATCGCCGTTTTCAGCCGCGCCATAGCCGGCCCGCCGGGCACGATGCGCACAGGCTTGCCCCGGTAAGTCTTGTTGATCAGGTCGGCCACCGCCTCGGTGTATGCCACGTGATTCGCCACCGCCTCCTGCCACGTCGAAGCGGGTTTGAGATTCAGGCCCGCCGCGGCACCCTTCCCGGCCGACCAGGCATCGTTGAATTGCGGCCCCGGCCACTGCACATACAGCCACGCCTGAACATCCGGGCTGTGCTTGCGGCAAAGCTCGAAGAACCTGCCGCTGTGGTCGGCTTCGTTCTCGATGGACCTGTTATGGCCGGCAAATGGCTGCGTGAAGATGTGATCGATGGGCGCCAGCACGAAAAACGCCTCGGCATAGCGCGAATCGCCGAAGCCCGTGCCCGGATGGTTCCACAACCAGTCGGTGGGCGCGCCGGGAATGGTGAAGCGGTGAAAATCAAGCGACCGGCCGGCGCTGCGCGCCACCGCCACCAGCCACCCGTCCACGGTGTCGGTGAGGCTGTTGCCGATGTGATACGTGCGAACCGTTTTCGAGTCGGCCGCTCCCTCGCCAATGCGATAAGGCGCTATGACCGTCGGGCTGGCCGCGAGATTCTCGGCATATGCCACCACCGCCAGCACGGTGCCCTTTTCCACCTTCACCGGACCGCGGTAGATTTCGCCGGAGTCGCGCGAGGGCGAGCCGGAGTTCCGCGTAAACCGTATGGTCGCTGCCGACGTGGAGCACGTGATGGTCACCGACTGCGTCGTCGGATACGCCCCCGGGGGCGGCTGAAGCTGCGGCGCGGCCGTCTGCACCGCTGGGCCGAGGTCCAGCCCCACGTACTGATTATGCGGCTCGGCGCCGTCGAAGAACGTATCCACGTTTCCGTCGAGAGCCTTTGTAAAATCGTTGCCGCTGTTGTCGCGCGATCCCGTCGTGCCGAACGCTTCGCCGCGTATTTTCGCATCGCCCGACCAGAACTCGATCTCCGCCACATTGCCCCACCCGTTCAGCGGCGATTCATATTTCACGTAGCGGTATCGCACCGGACGCCCGAGGCGGATCTCCGTCCATTGTCCTTCCGGCGGCGTTTCTCTTATCTCGGCTATGGTGCGGAAATCCGTGGTCCGGCCGTCGTCGGACCCGGTAAACCTCCCGCGGAGCATCCTCTGGGCGTGTCCCTTGCGCGGAAAGAAGCGGATGTGGGTTATGGCCGGGCACGTGACCGGCGTTTCGCCGGCCAGCGCCGGGGCCGCGCTGTCAACAACAATCCATCCGAACAGAGCGATGCCGCAGGCGATTATGGAGCATTTCATGCCACAGTTTTTCGCATCAGCCCGCCGCCTGTGCAAGCGCCATCACGCTGCTGCGCGGCCCGGGGCGGCGCGGCGATTCGGGCAGTCCGCGTTCCTTGCGCCGGTCGCTGAGGGCCTTGCGGAACTCGGCCCAGCGCGCACGGAACTCGGGCGGGATGTTCTCCATGCGGTTCTTCATGCGTTCAGCGGTGTTGCCGCGCCCGCGGCGTCCGGCGCCGTCGCCGCCGCCAGGAGGCGGACCGTCTTGGCGCGGGCCCTCCGGGCCGCGCGCCATGCGCTCGCCCTCCGGACGGGCAGGCTGCGTGGCGCGGCGGGCGGCCCATTCCTCGCGCCGCTTCTCGCTTTCGTCTATGAGCTTATCCAGATACGCCACGCGCTGCCGCCCGAGAGGCAGAGCGAAGTAGGCATCCACCTGCTCCTGCATCCGCGACATGAAGAAGTTCTCCATCAACTGCCCGCGCTGCTCGTCTGGAAGACCGCTGTTGCGGACCGCCTCGAAAAACTCGCGCGGATTGGTTCCCAGTGCCTCCAGATAGGGCTTCTTCTGCTCCGTCGGCATGGCGGCAAACTCAGCCGAAGCCACGAACTTCACCAGCTCCTTCTTGTCGGCCGTGGGCGGAGGAACGCGCTTCGGGCGCAGCGCGACAAACGCCGCCACCACAACCACCGCCGCCGCCAGGGCTACCGCGCCGTACAGCCATTTCGGACTACGCGCTGCGCCTCCGGCCACGGTGGCCGGCCGTGAAGGTGTCGTGTCTATCGTGTAGCGGGTCATGTCGATTTTCTCCTGCGGTTGTCAGTTGACGTCGAGAAGGTCTCCCACGTGCATGTCGGCGAACAGATGGTTCATCGAACCGTTGGTCCCCTTAGGTCCGTGAAACGATTCGAAGTCGCTCAATATGGGCAGCAGGCTCTGCTTGCGCTCCTGATACAGCCGCGTATCGTTGATCTGCATGCCGGCATATCGCGTGGCCAGGTTCTCGTTATACATGTAACTCGTGCCCTCGCGCTCGAAATACGTCACATAGCCCGCCGGCGCCGCCGCGCTCGGCAAGGTTATGCGGTCCGCCGGACAGCGGAAAACCTTTCCCTCGCCGCGATGATAGGGCTTGAGAAGCTCCACTATCGAAGGCGCATCGTTCAGCGGCGGCTTGAGCGACGGTATCGGATTCACCCGCGGCAGGCGGTTCTTCGAATCGGTCAGGTACATCTGAAATTGCGCTCCGATGTCCCGCAGATGCGCCCGGCATGTGGTGCGATAACTGGACCGCCGCACGGTCGTCAGCACGGGCATGAGAATCCCTACCAGCAGGGCTATTATGCCCACCACCACCAGCAGTTCGATGAGCGTAAATCCTCTGTTCCTCACACAACGTACAACGCGGCGCGGGTCGGATTGTTACGCCCGCCGTCGGTCTGCGCACCCCTGCCCCCCCCTCCCGGAAAGTCCGGCAACGGCGGCGATATGCCGATGTATAATACACACAGGAAAGGTACGGTAGTTTGCGCGCGGTTCCGGTCACATACACGCGGGGATATATGTTCAGGCTCGCATTCACGACATCGATCTTCGCCATGCTGCTGCCGCTGGCAGCGTTGGCGGGGCCCGCCACAATCCCGGCGCATCGCATTCTCGCGGCCGATGCCGTGCAGGTGCCCGAAACGCAGATCGATAAGATCGTTTTCGCGCGGCTGGCCGAACTGGGCATCAAACCTGCCGAAATCTGTTCCGACGCGGTCTTTGTGCGCCGCGCGTATCTGGATGTCATCGGCACTCTGCCGTCGCCGGCAGAGGTAAGGGAGTTTCTCGCCGACAACAGGCCCGACAAACGCCGGGCGCTTATAGACCATCTGCTTCAGCGCGACGAGTTCGCCCTTTACTGGGCGATGAAGTGGAGCAACGTGCTGCGCGTCAAGGCCGAGTTTCCCATCAACCTGTGGCCCAACGCGGTGCAGGCATACCACCGCTGGATATTCGCCAGCATCCGCGCAAACAAGCCTTATGACAGGTTCGTGCGCGAGATGCTCACCTCCAGCGGCAGCAGTTTCCGTGTGCCCGAGGTGAACTTCTATCGCGCCATGCAGAGCAAGGACCCGCAGGGCGTTGCCCAGGCGGTCGCCCTCACCTTCATGGGCACCCGCGCCGAGAAATGGCCAAAAGAGCGGCTCGACGCGATGGCGGCGTTCTTCACGCGCATAGGCCGAAAGAAAACCACGGAATGGAAGGAAGAAATAGTCTTCTTCGACATCACCAGCCCCACCGACAAACTGGCGGCGGCAGCGTTTCCCGACGGAACGCGCCCCACCATCTCGCCCGAGCAGGACCCGCGCGAAGTCTTCGCCGACTGGCTGATAAGTCCCTCCAACCCGTGGTTCGCGCGCAACATAGTCAACCGGATATGGTTCTGGCTCCAGGGGCGCGGCATCATCCACGAACCCGATGACATCAGGCCCGATAATCCGCCCTCGAACCCGCAGCTTCTGGCGTATCTCGAAAAGGAGCTCGTCGCCGCAAACTGGGATCTGAAGCACATCTACCGCCTGATACTCAACTCGCGCACGTATCAACTGTCGTGCGTGCCGGCCAGCAAACACCCCGAGGCCCTGGCCAACTTCGCCTATTACCCTCTGCGCCGGCTGGAAGCCGAGGTACTCATCGACGCGCTCAATCAGATAACCGGCACCACCGAGAAATACTCCAGCCCCATTCCCGAGCCTTTCACGTTCATACCCGAGGAGAACCGGACCATATCCCTGGCCGACGGCAGCATCACCAGCCCGTTTCTGGAGATGTTCGGCAGGCCCCCGCGCGATACGGGGCTGGAGTCCGAACGCAATAATCGTCCGTCGCCGGCGCAGCGGTTGCACCTGCTCAACTCCACCCACATCCAGCGCAAGATAGAACAGGGCCGCAGAATCCAGGCGGTAATGCAGTCGGGCGGCAACCTCCGCAAGACCGCCACCGAAATGTATCTGCTTATCGTCTCGCGTTTTCCCACCGAAGAAGAACTCGCCAGGCTGGAGGCATACGCCCGTTCGGGCGTGGCCAGCGGCCGCGAGGTGTTGATAGATCTGGCGTGGACCCTTGTTAACAGCACGGAGTTTCTCTACCGGCATTGACCGCGGACACCGCCGGCGCGCAAGACAGCAGAAAGGAGCCGACCATGAGTATGCGGCACGGTTCTGACGGAAAAGATTTGTCCCGTCGTGATGCTCTGCGATATGGCTTGATGACGGCTGCGGGACTGGTCGTGGCCGGACCACGCCTTTTCGGCGCCCAGCCGGCCACGCAGCCGGCCACGTTGCCCCCCAACGTCCTGGGATTGCCCGACAGCCCCGACCCCGCATCGGCCAAGCCGCGCCCGCCTCTCGGAAAGGGCAAGGCCAAGGCCGTCATACAGATATGGCTGTGGGGCGGCCCGGCTCACCTGGATACCTTCGACCCCAAACCCGAAGCCGGTCCCGACTACTGCGGGCCTTTTGAGAAACCGATCGAAACCAACGTGCCCGGCATACGCATCTGCGAAATGCTGCCGCTGCTGGCGCAGCAGGCCGACAAGTACGCCATCATCCGCAGCATGACGCACGGCAACGACGGACATGAAACGGCCGCTTATCTTGTGCAGACCGGCCGCGAGCCCGGCGGCAAACTGGTCTATCCATCGCTCGGGGCGATCGTAGCGCATTTCAAGGCGTTCGCCGCCGGTTACAAGGGCCTCATACCCCCGTATATCGTCCTCACGCAACCGCAGGGGCGCTTCTCGGAAGCCGGGTTCATGGGCCCGAAATACAAGCCGTTCGCCACCGGCGGCGACCCGAATGCCGCACAGTTCGCCGTCGAAGGCATCGTGGCGGCCGGCGTGACGCGCCAGCGACAGGAGGCGCGCCGCGAGCTGCTCCACACTCTGGACCCCGTGCGGAGCATGCTCGGCGACGATCCGGAACTTGCCGCCCTCTCCGAGGCCGAGAAGCAGGCGTATGACCTCATTCTCGGCGACGAGGGCAAGGTGTTCGACCTTTCCGAGGAGCCCGATGCGGTGCGGCTGGCCTATGGGCGCAATACCTTCGGGCAGTCATGCCTGGTGGCGCGGCGGCTGGTGGAGCGCGGCTTCCCCTACGTGACCATAAACTACGGCGGGTGGGATACGCACTCCAACCATTTCCCCACCATGCGCACCAAGCTGCCGCAGATGGACCGCGGCGTGGCGGCGCTGCTTCAGGACCTCTCCAACCGCGGACTGCTGGATACGACCATAGTATGGTGGAGCGGCGAGTTCGGACGGACGCCCAAGGTCGATTACAAACCGCCATGGACCGGCGGACGCCACCACTACGGACGCTGCTTCTGCGCCATGCTCGCCGGCGGAGGATTCCGCGGAGGCTGCGTCGTGGGCGAGTCGGACGCCACCGGCTCCAATGTAAAGAGCCGGCCGGTGTATCCCATCGACCTTCTGGCCAGCATCTACGAGATGCTGGGTATAGACCTCAACGCCACGCTGCCCAACCCCAACGGCGCGCCGGTTCCGCTGATGCCCTCGCCGGGCGAGGTGCGCTCCGGCGGCATACTTACGGAATTGATGTGACGCAGCGACAGCGGAATCCGCAGTCCGTCGCTGATCGGAGGAGCAGGATATGACACCGCGCCGGTGGGCGTTTTTCGTGGCGTGGGGCGTGGCGCTGAGCGCGGCCGGCCCGCTCGGTGCCCAAGAGCGCAACCCGCGCATCGGCTGTATCTTTCCCGCCGGCGGGCGTCAGGGCACCGAGGTCGATGTAACCGTCGCCGGTCAGTATCTCGACGGCGTGAACGGCGTGCGCGTGTCGGGCACCGGCGTGCGCGCGTATGTGGTCGATTATTTCAAACCGCTGTCGCAGGGACAGCTCGCCCTGTTGCGCGCGCGCCAGCGGGAACTGCTCCAGCGCAAGATGGAGGCCGCTAAGGCCGCCGGCAGCCGCGCCACCACGCGCGCGGCGTGGACCGCCGCCGATGAGCGCATGCTGGCTGAAATCGCCCGTCAGCTGGCCGCCGCCCAGCAGCGCAGACCCACCGTTCCCGCACTCTCCGAACAGGTTACGGTCCACCTGGTCATAGCGCGCAACGCCGAGCCCGGGCTGCGCGAGCTGCGATTGATCACGCCATCGGGCATGACCAACACGCTGTGGCTGGCCATCGGCCAGCTGCCCGAGGTCATCGAGCCGCCCGACCGTCAGAGCGGCCAGCAGCCCGTCATTCCGATTCCCGCCACAGTCAACGGTCAGATACTGCCCGGCGAGGTGGACCGCTACCGCTTCAAAGCTCTCAAGGGCCAGCGCCTGGTGGTAGCGGTCAGCGCCCGTGCGCTGGTGCCATACATCGCCGACGCGGTGCCCGGCTGGTTCCAGGCGACCGTCGCCCTTTACGACGCCGCCGGCAGAGAACTCTCGTACGCCGACGATTTCCTGTTCCATCCCGATCCGGTGCTGTATTACAGGATCCCGGCCGACGGCGAATATGTGCTGGAGGTCCGCGACGCCCTGTACCGTGGGCGGGACGACTTCGTCTATCGCATATCCATCGGCGAGGTGCCTTTCATAACGAGCATCTTCCCGCTCGGCTGCCGCGTTGGCACGCAGACGACCGTCGAACTGCGCGGCTGGAACTTCCCCCGCGCCAGCATCATCCCCGATGCCGAAACCCCCGGCGTCAAGATGCTGTCCGTCCGCAACGAGGATGTGGTGTCCAACCGCGTGCCTTTCCGCGTGGATACGCTGCCGGAATGCATGGAACAGGAGCCCGACAACCAGCCCGGCAGGGGCCAGCCGGTGCAGGTTCCCATCACGGTCAACGGGCGCATCAACTATCCCGGCGACGTTGACGTATATCGCTTCGAAGGGCGTGCCGGCCAGCGCATCATCGCGGAAGTGGTGGCGCGGCGGCTGAATTCGCCTCTCGATTCGCTGCTCCGCATAACTGATGCCTCGGGCAGACAGCTGGGCGTCAACGATGACTTCGAGGACAAGGCGGCGGGACTGGTAACCCATCATGCGGATTCGCTGGTGGATGTGACGCTGCCCGCCGACGGGACATATCTCGTTCATCTGGCCGACGCCCAGCGCAAGGGCGGACCCGAGTACGCGTACCGTCTGCGCATCGCTCCGCCGCAACCGGACTTCGAGTTGCGCGTGGTTCCCGCAAGCATCAACGTGCGTGCCGGATCTCTGGCCGTCGTAAACGTCTTCGCCCTGCGCAGGGACGGTTTCGCCGGCGACATAGCGCTGAACCTGGCGAATGCACCGGAGGGTTTCGCTCTGAGCGGAGCGTGGGTACCGGCCGGACAGGATCAGGTCCGCCTGACACTTCTGGCGCCACCTTCGCCGCAGAAGGAACCGATAAGCCTGTGCTTCGAGGGACGCGCCACGATCGACGGGCGCGAAGTCGTCCGCCGCGCCGTGCCCGCCGACGACATGATGCAGGCTTTCGCATACCATCATCTCGTGCCGGTGAGCGACCTGAAGGTTGCGGTGCTCGGACGCGGTTCTTCCAGAGCGGTGGCGAAGGTGCTCAGCGATACGCCGCTCAGGATACCGGCAGGAGGCACGGGTACCGTAAAACTCGCGATAAACGTCAGCCCGTCGGACCGGATCGTCTGTCAGCTCAGCGACCCGCCAGAAGGTATCAGCGTGGAGGGTGCCGCGGCCGTCTCCGGCGGCGTGGAGATTACGATACGGAGCGACGCGGCCAAGGCCAAACCCGGTCTGAAGGGCAACCTCATCGTCGGCAGCCTGACGGCCGAGACTCCTCCGCCGCCAACGACCAATCCCGCCGCTGCCCAGCAGCAGCCCCGGCGCACATCTTTGAGCGCGGTGCCGGCGATTCCGTTCGAAGTAGTGGCACCCTGATACGGAAAAAAGAGCGCCGGGGCGGTTGTTGCGCCCCGGCGCCGTCTTATTCGGGTTCTTCAGACAAGGTGCGGCTGAGGCATCACAGCCATTTCGTGCGCCGCGGCAGGTGTATCCAGCGGTCGGCCTCGGGCATGCCCTTCGCCTTGAGATTCTCGCTGTCCCATTCGATCGGCTTGCCCAGGCGCAGCGCCACGATGCCCACCATGGCGATCTCGGCGATCATGGCCGCCGTGTCGAAGCTCTGGAAAGTTTTCGGCCCGCCCTTGCAGGCGTCGAGCCATTCTTTCATGTGGTTCTGTCCGGGCGTGCGCGGCACAGTGACGGGCAGCGGCTTGGCGGCCTCGTGATCCAGCACCCCGCGGAACTTCGCCTCGCCCTTGAGTTTGAGTATTCCGCCCTGGCCCCAGGCATTGGAGCACAACATGCCTTTTTCGCCGACGAACATCACGCCGTCGCCGGGCACTTTCTGATACGTCCCGAGGTATTCTTTGCCCAGTTCCTCGGGCGGGCCGGCCTTCGGGCCATCGTGCCACCATACCACCACCGGATCCATGCCCTCGCGCGCCGGAAACTCCCAGCGGAAATCGTTGGCCGACGGGTAACTGTCCTTCACCGGCTCGGCGCTGCGCACCTCGCATTTCGTCGGCGCGGTGAGTTTCAGCGCCCGCCAGGGCAGGTTCAGGCCATGCGCCCCCATGTCCGCCAGGTGCCCGTCGCCGAAATCCAGCCACCTGCCCCACGCCAGGCACCCGCCCAGGTAGTATCGCTTGAACGGCAGCAGCGGCGACGGCCCGCACCACAGATCCCAGTTGAGCCCCTCGGGAATCGGATCGGCATTGCGATCGATCTCGGCGCTGGGCGGGAAGCTCCGGTTGATCCAGCAGTGCACCTCGCGCACCTGACCGAGCAGCCCGGCCTGAATTATCTCCATGCTCTTGCGGAACGTATCGCTCACGCCCCCCTGCGAGCCGATCTGCGTGGCCAGCTTCGTTTTCCGCCCCAGTTCGCGGATCTCACGGGCCTCTTCGCAACTGTGGCACAGCGGCTTTTCGCAGAACACGTGCTTGCCCGCCAGAAGTGCCGCCTTGCTCATCGGCTCGTGCCAGCGCTGGCCCGCAGCCACAATTACCGCATCAACCGATTTCTCCGTCTCCAGCAGTTTGCGATAGTCCTCATAGACCTTGACGTTCTCGGCCCACTGGCCGCCGGCGGGGTCCTTGGCGGCCTGCTGTTTGAGACGCGCGATCTGCGACGCATCCGCGTCGCACACCGCCACCACGTTTTCGCTGCGCGCAAACGAACCCAGCAACTGGCGCATGCGCCCCCCGCAGCCCAGCAGCGCCAGATTCAACTTGTTGTTCGCGGCACCCCAGGCGCCCGAGGGCAGGATCTGCGGCCCGACAGACGCCGCCACGCCGACCACGCCCGCGGCCTTCAGAAACGAACGACGACTGCTTCCCTTTCGCCCATGCATCATGACGCGCTCCGTGTGAATGAAATGCGATTGCGTTCGGAAACCGGCGGCCAATGCACGCCGCCACCTTCGCCTTATACCGGGTCAACCGGATTTCCGTTGATCCCCGCGGCGCCCGTTCCACCGTCCGCGCTGTCGTCGGCGGGCGGCGCCGGCGGCTCCTGCGGGCCGGGCTCGGATGGCTGCGGGCTTTCCGCGGTCTGCGACGGCGTCTGGCCGGCGCCGTTCTCCTGGTCGTCATCGCGCGCCACGGTGGCCATGGCCACCAGCCGGTCGCCCTCGTCGAGCCTTATGAGCCTGACGCCCTGGGCGTTGCGCCCTGTTTCGCGTATCTCCTCCACGCGCGTGCGGATCAGCTGGCCCTTCTCCGTGATGAGCATCAGTTCATCCTCGTCGCGCACGACCCTCATGCCCACCACGTGGCCGTTGCGGTCGGTGGTCCTGATGTTGATTACGCCCTTGCCGCCGCGGCGAATAAGCCGGTATTCCTCCACCGGCGTGCGCTTGCCGAAACCGTTCACGCACGCCGTGAGCACCATCCACGCCGCCGGATCGGCGTCGTGCGGCACCACGATCATGCTGACCACTTCGTCGTCCTTCTCCAGTTCTATGCCCTTGACGCCCGCCGCGGGACGGCCCATCGCCCGCACGTCGCTCTCCTTGAAGCGTATGGCCATGCCCGTCCGGGTGCCCAGCAGTATCTGGTCCTGCCCGCTGGTCAGCGCCACCCCTATCAGTTCATCGTTGATATCCAGCGATATGGCGATTATGCCGCGGCGATTGATGTTCGAAAACGCGCTCAGCGCCGTCTTCTTCACTACCCCTCTGGCGGTGGCGAACATGAGGAACTGTTCTTCCCTGCCGAAATCCTTCACCGCCAGCACGCTGGCGATCTTCTCGCCGTCCTTGAATTCAAGAAGATTCGCTATCGACCGGCCGGCGCTGCTGCGCGCCATCTCCGGCACGTCGTAAACCCTCAACCAGTAAACGCGCCCGCGGTTGGTGAAGAACAGCAGATAATCGTGCGTGTTGGCGACGAACAGGTGCTCCACGAAGTCGCCCTCGCGCGTCTCCGTGCCGCGCACGCCCTTGCCGCCGCGACCCTGGGCGCGATAGGCGTCCACCGGCGTGCGCTTGATGTACCCGCCGTGCGACACGGTAACCACCATCTCCGCCGGAGCGACCAGGTCGGCCATGTTCACCTCGGCCACCGCGCCGGTTATCTCCGTGCGCCGGTCGTCGCCGTACTTGTCGCGCATCTCATAGGTATCCTCGCGGATGATGTCCATCACCAGCGCCTCGTCGCGCAATATGGCCTCGTAGCCCTCTATCTCCTCGCATATGCTCCGGTATTCATCCACGAGTTTCTGTATCTCCAGCCCCACCAGCTGGATCAGCTGAAGCCGGCCTATGGCTTCGGCCTGAGCCTGCGTGAGCATGACGGGCCGGTCGGCCACGCGCTGCATCAGCGACTGGGGAATGCGCGGAGCGTAGGGGTGATCGGGAGCGATGCGGAAGGCCCGCTGGCGCAGCGCAGCTATGGCTTCCTCGCGGGTGCGGCTGGCGCGGATCAGCCGCACCACTTCGTCTATGTCGCATACCGCGAAAATCAGGCCTTCCAGTATGTGTCCCCGCTGTTGCGCCTTGCGCAGCAGGAACCGGGTGCGCCGGGTTATCACCTCCTTGCGGTGAGCGATGAAATGCTGGATGAGTTCCTTCAGGCCCATCGTCCGCGGCTGGCGGTTGACCAGCGCGATGTTGATCATGCTCACCGTCACCTGGCACGGGGTGTATTCGTAAAGCTGATTTATGACGATGTTCGGGTCGGCCCCGCGCCGCAGATCGACAACTATCCGCACCTTGTGCTGCCGTCCGGAATGGTCGTTGACGTCGGCGACGTCGCGTATGCGGCCGTCCTTCACCGCCTCGCTTATCGCTTCGACGATGCTGCGCCGTATGACGCCGTAGGGTATTTCATCGATGATGATGCTGGCCCGACCGCCGCGGGCCTCCTCGACGTGCATACGCGCCCGCAGTATCAGCCTGCCGCGTCCGGTGCGGTAGCCCTCCACGATGCCCTCGCGCCCGCAGATTATGCCGCCGGTGGGAAAGTCCGGTCCGGGCACTATCTTCAGCAGGTCTTCCAGCGTGCAGTCGGGATGGTCTATGACGTGCACGATGGCGTCGCATATCTCGCGCAGATTGTGCGGCAGCAGGTTGCACGCCATACCCACCGCGATGCCCGTCGAGCCGTTCACCAGCAGATTCGGGAACTTCGCCGGCAGAACCGTCGGCTCCATCAGCCGCTCGTCGTAGTTGGGGACGAAATCGACCGTGTCCAGGTCCAGATCGGCCATCATCTCCATCGCGACGGCGGTCATGCGCGCCTCGGTATAGCGCATCGCCGCCGGCGGGTCGCCGTCGCTGCTGCCGAAATTGCCCTGCGGATCGATCAGGGGATAGCGCATGTTCCAGTCCTGGGCCATGCGCACCAGCGTGGGATATATCACCGCTTCGCCGTGCGGGTGATAATTTCCGCTGGTATCGCCCGATATCTTGGCGCATTTCACATGCTTGCGGTTGGGCGACAGATTCAGGTCGTGCATCGCCACCAGAATGCGGCGTTGCGACGGCTTGAGCCCGTCACGGACGTCGGGCAGTGCCCGGTCCATGATCGTGCTCATGGCGTAGGTGAGATAACTGTCCTGCAACTCGCGCTCGATGCGGAGTTCCTCTATCCGCTCGGCGGGAGGGTTCGCTTCGGCCATGAGATTTCCTGACGAAAAAAATCCTTCCTGGCGGGGTATTTTAGCCGTCGCGGCGGCAAAATCGACCCGGTATTGACTGCCCATCCGCAGGGGCTATTCTCCTGCTCATGCCCGACACCTCATCACGGCCCAATGTGCTGGTATTCTTCACGGACCAGCAGCGGCACGATTCCACCGGCCTGCACGGCAATCCGCTGGACCTGACGCCCAATCTCGACGCCCTCGGACGCCGTGGAACGCATCTGTACAACATGTTCACCTGTCAGCCCGTGTGCGGGCCGGCCCGCGCCTGCCTTCAGACGGGCATGTATCCCACGCAGGTCGGCTGCTGGCGCAACGGCATACCCCTGCCCCCCGAACGCCGCACCCTCGCCCACTTCTTCCGCGAGGCCGGCTATACCACCGCCTACATCGGCAAATGGCACCTCGGCGGCAACGACCCTGGCCCGGTGCCCGAAGCACAGCGCGGCGGATATGAATACTGGCTGGCCGCCAATGTGCTGGAGATGACCTCCGACGCCTATCACACGACCGTTTACGACAACGACAACCGGCCGGTGCAGTTGCCCGGGTATCGCGTCGATGCCATCACCGACGCGGCCATACGTTATCTCGACGCCCACAGCCGGCAGCGGTTTTTCCTGTTCGTCTCGTACCTCGAACCTCATTTTCAGAACCATATCGACGACTACCCGCCTCCGGAGGGCTATCGCCAGCGCTATGACGGAAGGTGGGTGCCGCCGGACCTGGCGGCCCTCGGCGGCAGCGCCCATGCGCATCTGGGCGGCTACTGGGGGATGGTCAAGCGTCTGGACGAGGCCTTCGGACGCATCCTCGATGCTTTGCGCAGTCTGGGCCTGCTGGACAACACCATAGTGCTGTTCACCAGCGACCACGCCTGCCACTTCAAGACGCGCAACCGCGAATACAAACGCTCCTGCCACGAGAGCTCCATCCGCGTACCGGCGGTCCTTCACGGCGGACCGTTCACCGGCGGCGGACAGGTACGGCAGCTGGTGTCGCTGATCGATCTGCCGCCGACGCTGCTCGATGCCGCCGGAATACCCGTGCCGCGTCATATGCAGGGGCGTTCCATACTGCCGCTGCTGCGCGGCGGAAGCCCGGCGGACTGGCCGGGGGAGGTTTTCGTCCAGATAAGCGAAGCGCAGGTGGCGCGCGCCATACGCACCAGCCGGTGGAAATACTGCGTGGACGCGCCCGACCGCAACGCGTGGCGCGACTCGGCCTCCAACCGCTATGTGGAGCAGTATCTGTATGATCTCGAGGCCGACCCGTGGGAACTGACCAACCTCATCAACATGGAATCCCACGCACGGGTCGCCGACCGTCTGCGCCAGCGACTGCTGAAGCGCATGGCCGAAGCCGGCGAGGAGCTGCCCACCATCGAGCCCGCTCCGCGCAAGCCGGCGGGCCAGCGGCGCGTCGCCGATGCCGAGGTTGACCTCTGAGCGCAGCGCCGGCGGGGCGACCCGCAGCGCCGCCGCGCCGTCTTCACGGATTGGCCATTATCTGTTCCAGCAGCACATCGCACGCCGACGGCGCCGCAGCCAGGAACGGCACCTTCTGTCCCGTATAACCCCTCAGATCGAAGGGAAACACGTCGCGCCCGCGCAGGTCGATTACCCTGCCGCCGGCCTCGAGCACCAGCGCCGCTCCCGCCGCCGCGTCCCACAGTTTGCCGTTAACGGTGAGGGCGGCGTGCGCCACGCCCGCGGCAACGTGCGCCGTCTCCAGCGCCGCCGAACCCAGCACGCGCACCTTCCAGGCCGTCTGGCTCATCCATTTGACAGCGAAACCGGGCAGCCGTCCCTGTGCGTCGAGCACGTTGGCCGTCACCATTATCATCGCGCCGTCGCGCAGCGGGGTGTCCGCGACCTTCACCGGTCTGCCGTCACGGAAAGCCCCCAGCCCGGCGGCGGCGCTGTAGGTGCGCCCCGAACACACGTCGCGCACCACGCCAACGACCGGACGTCCGGCCTCCAGCAGCGCGATGCACACCGCGAATATTCCCAGCCCGGCGACGAAGTTGTTGGTGCCGTCGAGCGGGTCTATCACCCACACGCGCCCGCCCGGGTCGGGGCAATCGAAGGTGATGGCGTCGCCGCGCTCGTTTTCCTCGCCGACCACTCCGTCGCCCGGGAAACGCCGCCGCAACTCGGAAATGATCAGCCGCTGGCTGGCGCGATCGGCTTCGGTTACCGCCTCGGCGTTATATTTGGTCAGCCTGGTCACGCGGCCGAAGTGTTCCAGCACCACCTGCGCCGCCGCGCCCGCTATCGCGACCGCTTCGGCCATCTCCTGTTCACGGTTCATGGGCAAGAGACTACGCCCGCGGGCCGTCGCGGTAAAGAACCCTGCCGGCCGGCCAGCCTTTCGACCGGTCGCCCCGCGGAGCCGCAAAATCAGTTTTTTCTGCCGGAGCGTTCCTGGGCTCTGCCGATGGCCTCGAAGTACACTTTCAGCTGTTCCTGATACTCGGCAAGCTCGCCCTCCCGCGCGTGCGGCGGGATTGGGCGTGCTGCCGGTGCGCCCCACTGCCGCAGCGCGGGCAGCAGATCGTCGAGGGGTCTGGTGCCCGCAAGCGGCGATTCCGCCGGCGTATCGCGTATAACCGACGCCAGCGCCGGCGACAATGCCAGACGTCCGATGCATGCCAGGCGCGCAGCCCGCCGACGGAGCGGCTCCGACCACATCGCGGCACCCGCATCCGCCGGCGCGGCATCCGTGCACCGGGCGACCTGCTCGCGGAGATCGGCTTCGCGCTCGAGCGCCGTCAGGCGGGCGCCGATGTCCGCCGCCAGTTCCTGTGTCGCCGCGGGATGCGGCTTTGCGGCCTGCGCTTCATCGATGGCGAACACCAGCCGCATCGCCTCGGAGGCCATGCGCATAGCGCTGCGGTCGGCCGGCGGCCGCGATGCGGTCAGCCCCGACAGGCGCTGGTCGATGGCCTCGGCGCCTGTTCGGTCGCCTGCGATCATGAGGGCGTTGGCGGCAAATATCAGATCGTCGAGTTCCGCATCGCTTCCGGAGGCGATCATCTGCTTAAGGGTCTGGCCGGCCCAGCGCTGAAGTTGTGCGCGCGCGGCGGCCGCGGCAGCCCCGGCAAACTGTTCATAATCGCCGCTGCGCCTGCCGGCATGGCGCAACTCATGTTCGCGGCACACCGCCGTCACGGCATCGGCGTATCTGCTCAGGGCCACCGCCGTCTGCGTCGCCGGGGTCTTTTCGCCGGCGGCGTTCTGAAGCCTGAGGGCGGCCCGCGCCGCCAGACGCAGATCGCGCGCGTGGATCGGGCTGGAGTCGGGCCGCAAAGCCTCCACCGCCGCCGCCGACAGCAGTCTTTCCACCAGCGGCACCTTCGGCGCAGTGCCGCGGGCGACGGCCTGGGCCCACGTCCGCGCTGCCGCCGCAAGGTCGGGCATGCCCTCTTCGCGCAGAGCCTGCGCCGCGGCAATACACTGTCTGAGCCGGGCGCCCACATCGCCCCCGTCGCCCGGGGCTATCGCGGCCGCACGCGATGTCAGATCCCGCTCGGCCCGCTGCAACAGCCGGGCGGATATCTCGGCCGCTGCGCGATCGCGCGGTCTGCGCGCCGCCGCGCTGCGCAGCGCCTCGAGTTCATTCAGAAGCAACGCTGCTTCGGCGGCATCGGCCATCTGTTTCAACGTCCCGGCCATTTTGCGGACGCGCGTTGCCGCCTCTTCCGCCGCATCGGCCTGCGCGGCAGAGCTGCTATCAGCCTCGGCGGCCCACCTTTCGGCCGTCCATGACAGCACGCGCACGCGGTCAACCATGCCCGCCAGATGTCGCGCATCGCGCGCGCTGCCCGCGCGGAAACACGCCCGCAGAAGCGCGTGGTGCACCAGCCACGCATTCTGGGCCACGCTCCCCGCCGCGCGCACCGCGCCGAGCCGCAGGGTCTGCGCATCAGGACCAGAGTCCGCGGCCGCTCCGGCCAGGGCGTCGAACGCCCGGCCGGCCTGTTCCAGCTGGTCGGCAAGGTCTTCCGCCAGCCGCTGCGCGGTTCGCAGACACGCCGCCTCCGTGCGGCTGGCCGACGACGGGTGCCCGGGCAGCAACAGCACCGTGCGCGATTCGGCAGTAACCTTCCTGCCGCCGCTGTCGGCCGCCCCGACGCTTACGTTCAGCACGTCGCCGGGGGCCGCCCCGAACAGCGACGGTTCGACGTATGCGCGCCCCTGCTGCCAGCGCGGATCGCCGACGATGTCGATCGCCCGCACCACGGGGGGCGACGCGTTGACCTGCACGTTCAGCCACAGTGCGGCCAGGCCGTAATCGTCGCCGGCCTGATATTCCACCGCCAGCGCCCTGTCGGCCTCGGCGCAGCCGTGGTCGGCCGGCTGTATCATGCGCACCACAGGCTCGCGGTCCCAGCGCACGCGGACCGTCAGCGCGGCCTGAAGGCGCGCTGTCAGTCCTGCTTCGCTGACCAGTTCCACGTCGGCCGCCGTGTTGCGCCGCGCCGGCGCTTCGACGCGCCAGACGTTGGCCCCGTCGGCCGGCGATGCCGTCATGGCCAGCCGCTCGCCTCCCCATATCACCGCGGCAGAACGCAGGGGCTCGCTGGCCGTGAGGCTGAGTTCCACGCGCGTGCCGGCGGGAACGTCTATCACCCCGTCGGCAAGCACCACGCGCTGGTCCGGACGGCGCGCATAGGGCGGATATCGCAGCGTGGCGCGCATCTCCAGCACGGCCGGGGGATGCAGCACCGCCACGCGGCGCACGGGCGTTTCGGCGTCGCCGGCCGACACCGCAAACCACAGGTCGCGGTCGAGGCCGGTCAGGCGCCATTCGCACACTCCCCCCGCGGCCGGGCTGCTCAGACGCGTCCACGAGCGCCGGTCCAGACTGGTGAGCAGTTCGGCGGCGCTGACCGGCGTGCCGGTTATGACCGCCCGCACCGCCAGCGTTTCGCCCGCCGCCAGCCGCGACGGCGCTTCCACCTCGATACGCGTACGCGTTACCGGCGCAATGGGCCGCCAGGGCGCCAGATGCCGCCGGGCAAGCACATCCAGCCCCAGCCACGGCACGCGCCACAGCGCAATCAGCGCCGCCGTCGCCCACACGGCCGCCGCCGCTGCCCGCGCCAGCGGTCGCAGTTGCAGCCCGCGCCAGGCGCGATCGGCCTGCGCCTCCGCGGCGATCTGCCCGGCGAGTTCCGCCAGCATGCGCCCCGAGGCGCGCCGCGAGGGTGCGTCAACCATCTGCGACACGACCGTTTCCAGCCGCTGGCCGAAAGCAGGGTTTTCCCGTTCCAGCAGACGGGCGGCCTCCAGCCAGTCGATGCGCCATCGCAGCAGCCGCAGCATGGGGCCGCTCAACGGCCACGCTGCCGCCAGCACGTTGGCCGCCAGAAGCGCCATTCGCGCTTCCGACGGCAGACGCAGCATCCGGTCCAGCAGACAAGCCGCCAGCATGAAGCAGATTCCCGCCGCGGCGGCGCGGCACGCTCCGGTGGCCAGGGCGGCCAGACGCCGGCGGATGACGAACATCCGCACGTATCGCAGCACGGACACAGGCAGGTCCGGACGTATCACCTTCGGTCTCCAGCGCTAAGCCAGCCCCAGCCGCTTGCGCAGCGTCCATTCCACCGTCAGACAGCCGACCACGAACACCATCAGATACGCGCTGTCCCAGAGGGGCATCTCGACGACGCGCGGATGCCGCCGGAGGTTCTCCATCAGCAGCCGTGGCAGTTCGCGCACCTGCTCCAGCCGCAGACATTTGCCGCCGCTGGCCTCGGCTATGCGTGCCAGGTTATCCCTGTCGCCGGACAGGTCCGCCATTTCCGCTTCGGCGCTGCGTTCGATTATGAGCGGAAGCGAAAGGTTTTCCGGCGCCCACACGCCGCCGGGCGCGCCGAGCCGCAGTTCGTATTCCCCCGGCGGCAGCGAGGTTATCGCGGCGCTGTACCGGCCGGGCCCCGCCTCGCTCGAAGCAACCAGCAACGCCGTGCGCACCGGCTCTCCGTTGTGATACACCGTCACTTCCAGCGACTCCGGCAGTACATCGTCCTCGTTCGTCCGCAGCACGCGGGCGCGCACGCGCACCGGCCGCCCGGGCTCGCATACGATCCTGTCCACATCGAACGACACCGCGCCCGAGGTCAGCGCATATGGCTCGTCCATGGCGTAGCGGACCAGTTGCGTCCACAGGCGCTTTTCCGCCGCGTCATCGCCGCGCCCGCGCCAGCGCCATACTTCGCTCAGCCCCAGCAGCATCACGCGCCCGCTGCCCACGCGCCCCTCGACCAGCAGGGGCGAAAGCGAGTCGCGTTCGACCAGCAGCGTCCGCGCGCCCGGCTTCAGCGGCCCCATGGTCAGATACCGGTAAAACGCCCCCAGGTCCTCCCAGCGCTGCCGGCTTGCCGCCGCATCGTCGTCCAGCCGCAGCACCTCCAGATTTTCGGCCTGGGGCGCGGGCATGGCGTGCCACGCCGGCTTCTGCCCCGGCCATGCATGCCATGTCATCCTCGCGCCCGTCTCGACGGGCAGCATCCCGGCCAGCACGTGGTCCGGCGGCGGCGGCCGGGACAAATCGTCGCCCGCTAGCACGATAAGGCTGCCGCCGCGACGGCCGACCAGCTCGCGCACGGCGTCCCACTGCGCAGGGGTGAGCATGGACCAGCCTGCTTCCACGAGTATCACCAGATCCTGAGCAGCGATCGTCTGCGGCGGCAGCGCCGCGTCCGCCGGCCTCTCCACAAGTTCCACCCACGGCGATTCCAGCAGCGCGCTGCGCAACGAGCGGTAATCCCACGTGGGCGCGCCGCATATCAGCGCCACCCGCAACCGCTGCGAAAGCACCTTGACCCAGCGCTGAGCGCGGTTGTTGCCCGTCTCCAGTTCGCCGCTCTGCACCGGCACGGCGACCGTAATGCGCTGCGGCCCGGGCTGTGTAACCTTCGCCGTGCGCACGTCGAGCATGTGCTGTCTGGCGCGCCCGCGCAGAACCAGCGGCTGGGTCGTCGGCACGCCCCCGCCGACGCTGATCTCGATATTGCCCGCCGCTTTCGCCGGCTCCATGCCGGTGGCCGCCAGGCGCAGGCGGAGCGGCACCGATTCGTTGACGAACACCGCCTGCGGGGTTTCCACTTCGGCCACGCTCAGATCGCGCACATGCGCGGCCGCAGCGTACACGGCGAACACCGGCACGCCCGCGGGCGACGCACTGCTTCCTCCCACCTGGCGCCCGTCGGAAAACACCACCACCGCCTGTGCGCCCGGAGCGGCCTGCCTGCCGCGGCCTTCCGCAGCCAGCCGCTCCACCGCCTGCGCTATGGCGCCGGCGATGTCGCTGGCGCGTCCGTCGGCGGACACGGGCATTCGCGCCGCCTCGCCGCCGCGCGGCAACGGCAGCGCTCTTAGGTCCTCCGCAAACGCGAAAAGCCTCACCGGCACCTCGACGCCCAGCTTCGCCAGAAGCGATTCGCTGCCCACCGCCAGGACCTGCCAGGAGAGTCCCAGTCGCGACATCTGCGACAGTTCGGCGCACGTTCTGCGCGTAATCTCGTCCCCGGCGTACACTTCCGCGTCTATGGCGCTCTGAATGCGCTGCGCGTCCTCATCCGCACGCGCCACCGCCGCCGGCAGCCGGTCCAGCCAGCGGGCAAGCTCGTCGGCGCGCGGCCTTTTCGCCAGTCGCGACAGATGTTCCACCACCGCCTGCGGCGCGGCGCCTGCCAGGGCCTGTTCGGCCGCGCGGGCCGCCGCCACGAACTCGTCTATGGCCCGGTCCAGGCGCGACTGGGCCTCGGCCGTGTGCCGTCCGGACAGACGCGCAAAGTCCAGCCCGCGCCGCGCCCGCAGCACGTCCTCCGCCAGAAGCGCAATCTGCCGCACCTGGTCCGCACCGGCGGTCGAACGTGCTCCGGGCGGCAGCCGCCCCAGAGCATCGGCCAGCGACACCAGCTCCGCCGCCTGCTCGCCGCCCTCGGCGCCCTCGAAGGCCCGGTCGCGCACGCCCATGCTCATCGACGTATCCAGCAGCACCGCCACGATACCCTGCTCCTGCGTGCTGGTTATGCGCACCATGACCGGGCGCAGCACCGACGCCGCCAGCGCTGCCATCGCCAGCCCGCGCAGCACCATCAGCGCCACCCGCCACGCCGGCGCCACCGCGCGCAGCGCCGGACCATACAGCAGCCCCAGCGCCGCCACCGCCAGCGCACCCAGGGCCAGCGCCGCCGGCCACAGCTCCACTGCCCGCCATGACACCGCTGCCGGAGTCATGCCGCCTCCTTTGCCAGCAGCCGCCCCAGCCACAACTCGCACACCCCCAGAAACACCGCGCACGCCAGCAGCACCAGCCACAGTTCCCTTCCGCCCCGCCCTGACTCTATCGCATCGGTCAGCGGTTCCGCCTGCGCATCCAGACGCACCATGCGCGTTGCCCGCTCAATCTGCCGCCACTCCTGCGCGGACAGCGACCGGACGTCCGATTCCGCGCGCGAACGCTGCACCACGAAATGAACGGTTCGCCACGGATTCTGCGGAGCCTTCAGCCGGACGTGAACGCGATATATGCCCGGACGCCGGGTGTCGGAGCAGCGCACCTGCGTGCCGCCTGCTCCCACCGTCGAAGCCAGGCGCTCGCCGGCGCGGTCCACGTGCGCCTGTTCCACGCCTTCCTCGAACGTCGCCACGATCGGCTCTCCGATGTCCAGATTGCGCGCCGGCACGGCCGGAGCGCAGGCATAGCGCACCAGCGACTGCACCAGCGGCAGGTAAAACGGCGTCAGCGGAAGCGTGCTCCACTCGGCGTTCAGCGGACAGGTCATGAGCACCACCCGGCCCCGTCCGCGCCGGCCCTCGATCAGAAAAGGCCTGCCCGACGCATAACTGCCCAGCACCGTCGCGTCGGCGCGGGGTTCGGCGGGGAAATATCTGCCCACCACGGCGTCCGCGGCGGCCGCCGCCGTGCCCGAGGCGAAGCGGAAAACCGGATGCTCAGCGTGCAAGCTTCCGAGCGTGGTCGCCTCCGACCCGTCGGCGGGGGTCGGTTCGAGCAGTCTGGCCGGCAGAAGCCCCAGCCCGTCGCGGTAGAGCACGCTGTTATACGCCTCCGGACGGGCAAGGCTTCCCGGGCACACGATCAGCCCCGCTCCCTCGTACACCCGCTGTTCCAGGGCGCGCGCCTGGGCGCGGGTTATCTCCGGCACGTTGGCCAGCACCACCACCTGGCAGCGCCACAGGTCCGCCGCGGTCCATTCCTCGGCTGAGCGCACCGTGACGGTCGCGCCATCGCCCGACCGCTTCTGCGCCGTCTGAAACGGCGCCAGCGCCAGCCGGGCAAAGAACGATTCGCGCCGCACCTCCGGACCGGTCTCGTTGCCGCTCACCAGCAGCACCTGCACCGGGTCCATAACGTCGATCGCCGTGTCGAACCGGTTGTCGCCCGGAAGCCCGGGCGATTTTATTTCCGCCGTCAGCACGTGGGAGCCGGTCTGATCGAACACGGCGCTCATTCTCGCGGCGGTCGTGCCGCGCGGCGGCAGGTTCACCGTCGTCGTTTTCAGGCGCCGCCGGCTGTCGTTCGGACCGCTCGCCCACAGCGTCAGATCGACGCCGGCATATGGACGCTGTCCGTAGTTGCGCAGCTGCACCTCCACTTCCACGCTCTGCCCGCGCACCGCCAGCCCGCCGACGAGGTTCACCGCTTCCACGGCCACGTTTTCCGCGTCGTCCGCGCCCACCGGCACAACGCACAGCCGCACCGTCTTCTGCTGGCGCAGCCACATCACCGGCGCCGCCGAAGCCGTCACATTGCGCCAGCTCACCGCGTGCCGGTCGCACACAACGTACAGTTCCCGCGCCCGCCCCGTCGCGCGCTCCAGGATGCGCTGTGCCGCGGCCAGTCCCGCCAGAACGTCGGCCGTTCCCGTCGATGCCGTCACCTCGGCCAGTTCGCGGGCCAGCGCCTGAAGATTGTCGCCAGCCGGGCGCACCTCCACCTCGTCGTCCAGCAGAACCAGCGCTGCTTCGTCGCCCCGGCGCAGCGTGGCCAGTATCTGAAGCGCTGCTTCGCGCGCCATGTCGAGGCGGCTGCGTCCGGCCTCCTCCAGCGTCATGCTGTGCGACCGGTCCAGCACGATGACGGCCGTCACCGGCACGTTCCGCGCCAGACCTCCCCAGCGTCCCGGAACAACGGGCCGCGCCAGCGCCGCCGCCAGCGCGGCCACCATCAGCATGCGCGTTGCCAGCAGCAGTCCGGACCTGAGTTTTCCGGTGTGCGACCGCCGCCGCGAGGGCCGGTCCAGGAACATCATCGCCCCCCATGGCACGTCGCGGCAGCGCGCGCGGGCCAGCAGATGAACCACCAGCGGCAGCACCGCCGCCCCGACGCCCGCCAGCATGAAAGGGTTCAGAAATGTCATCTCTCGCGCCGCCGGTTCATCTTCTCCGGCTCAGCATGTGCCGCAGCGCATCGAGCAGGGGCGTATCGGTCACGAAACTGTGGAACTCCGCGCCCAGCATGGTACACGCCTGACCCAGCCCGCGCTGGTGGTCGCGGAAGCGCCGCAGGTACTCGCCGCGCATCGCCGCCGGCTCGCACACGCGCACCGGCTCGCCTTCCAGCCCCGAAAACCGCGTCCAGGCCCCGAACGGAAACTCCACCTCGTCGCGGTCGGCTATCTGAACCGCCATCACCTCATGGCGCCCGTGCCGCAGATGCGCCACCCCGCTGCGCGCTTCGTCCAGAGGCAGATAGAAATCCGAAAGCACGATGACCAGCCCGCGCCGCTCCAGTCGTTCGGCCACGTCGTGCATGCCCGCGCCCACGTCCCCGGGGCCGCCGGGATCGCTCTGCTCCAGCACCTCCAGCACGCACGACAACTGCGTGGGCCCGGTGTGAGGGGCGACAAACCGCTCCACCCGCGCACCGCACACCGCCACTCCCACGCTCTCGGATCGCCTGAGCATCAGATACGCCAGAGCCGCCGCCATGCGCGCCGCATAGTCGAACTTCGTGCCGTACTCGTGTCCGTAAGCCATCGAACCGCTCGCATCGAGCAGCAGGACGCAGCGCAGGTTGGTTTCCTCGTCGTATTCCTTCACATAGGGCCGGTCGGTCCGCGCCAGGACGCGCCAGTCGAGCCGCCGCGGTTCGTCTCCCGGCACATAGAAACGATGCTGTCGGAAGTCGATGCTCGCCCCCTTGAGCGGGCTGCGGTGCAGTCCGGCCGTCCCGCCCTGAACCACGCTGCGCGCGTAGAGCTGCATGTGGTTCAGATGCTCCACCAGGGTCGGATCCAGATAGCGGCTGACCTCGCTCATTGTCCGCTTCCGCCGTCGCGCTCCCGTGCCGTCAGCGCCGTGCGTCCCGCGCCGCTGCCGCCGCCGCACTTTCCGCCGTCCGCGCCGCCAGCCGCCACGCGGCCCATGCTCCCGCCGCCCCCGCCGCGCACGCCGCCAATGCCAGCAGCATCGCTCTCCGCCGCAGGTCCGCTCCCGGCGCCTGCGCCCGCCGCCGCGCGGGGGCTTCCGCCGTCCGTCCGCGCCCCGCCAGTTCGGCGGCCATCCGCCGCATCGTCAGCCCGCCGCCGCCTGCGCCGCGCCAGCCGCAGTCCATGCGCCGCAGCATATCGTTCATCGCCTGCACGTCCACGTCCGTCTCGTAGTACAGCAGCGGACTCACATGCGTCAGCCGCACCCGCCCGTCAGGCCCGATTATCACGTTCCCCTCGTGCAGCGCGCCGTGAACTATTCCCCGCGCGTGCAGACGCTCCACGCACCACATCACCTGGCAGGCGATGTCGCGCATGCGCACGGCATCATGCTCCTCCGCGGCCAGCACCTCCCCCAGCGTCCGTCCCGGCACGTATTCCCAGACCAGATACACGCGGCCGGCGGCGCGTTCCACGCTCAGCAGATTGGCCACCGCCGGGCACGCTATCTCCCGCACCCGCCGCAGCCTGTCGCGAATCATCGGATGCAGCTGGCCGCGCAGCAGGCAGTCGCTGTCCAGCCACTTGAGCACCACCTGCCGCCCGCTCTCATCGGCCGCCAGCGCGCCTGTCTCCGACAGCGCGCGCACCAGCCGATATCCCCCCAGTTCCGCCGGCAGTGCGCCGCCCTCGCCGGCCGTTCTGGCACCTTCTTCAGCCATGTCCGCCGGCGGAGGAGCTGAACAGCCGCTTGGCCTCGCCCACCAGGTAGAAGCTGCCCGTAATGCAGATCAGGTCTTCGCGCGTCGCCGCCCTGTAGGCGATATCCAGCGCATCCTTCAGCGTCGGCGCCACCTGCGCCATCTTCCCGTACTGCTCGATGTACCGGGCGGCCAGTTCCTCGGGGTCGGCCGTGCGCACCGAGTCGATCTTCGTGAATATCACCTTGTCCGCGCCGCTCGTTATGCGCTGGAGCATCCCGGGAATGTCCTTGTCGGCGCAGCACCCGAATATGACTATCATCGAGTCGTACGGAATGTGCTGACCGATAGCGCGCATCATCGCGTCGATGCTCGCCGCGTTGTGCGCGCCGTCCACCACCACCCGCGGATTCGTGGCGATGATCTCCAGCCTCCCCGGCAGCCTCGTGCGCGCCAGCCCCTCTATCGCCTTCGCATCGGTGATCCGCGAAAACCCCCGCATTTTCAGCCGGTCGATTATCGCCAGCGCCAGCCCGCAGTTCAGCGCCTGGTGCTCGCCCAGCAGCGGCACGGGAATGTGCTCAAACCTGCTGTTGGGCGTCGTCAGGCAGACGCGGTTCTGCGGCCCGTGCATGCGGCTGGACTCGAAGCGGTAACTGAACTCTATGGTCCGGCCACATACATCGAAAGGCGCCGATACCCTCTGGGCCGCCGCGCGCAGCACCTGCTCGACGGCCGGATCCTGCACCACCGTCAGCGCCGGGACCCCCGTCTTGAAGATCCCGGCCTTCTCCTCGGCTATCTTCGCCAGCGTGTTGCCCAGAAGGTGCATGTGGTCCATGCTGATGGACGTTATGGCCGTCACCTCCGGCTTGAGCACGTTGGTCGAATCAAGCCTGCCCCCCAGACCCGTCTCCACCACCGCTATATCCACCTGCTGTTCGGCGAAATACCGGAAGGCCATCGCCGTCAGGGCGTCGAAGAAAGTCGGCACGGTCTTCATGCGGCCCGCCGCCCGCTCCACGGCCCGCGCCATGCGCGCGAAATCCTCCTCCGATATCATCCTGCCGTTGATCTGTATGCGCTCGCGGATATCCGTCAGATGCGGGCTGGTGTACAGCCCCACCTTATACCCGCACGCCTCCAGCATCGACGCCGTCATGGCGCACGTCGAACCCTTGCCCTTGGTCCCCGCGATGTGCACCGAGCGGAATCTGTCCTGAGGATTGCCCAGCTTCGCCAGCAGCGAGCGCATGCGCGAAAGGTCAAAGGTTTCTGGCGTGTAGCGCACTATGCGCATGCGTTCATAGTCCGTCAGCCTGTTCAGAAACCGCAAAGCCCGGGCATACCCGCTCCTGGCATCCCCCGCGGGCGGTCCTGCGGCACTTCTCCCCCGCACACTGCGCGATACACCGGCGCTTCGCGCACGGACAGCCCGTCCCGCGCCTTTTCTGCCTTTGCCTTTCGCTCTTGTCGGGGTTGCCATCGGCACCAGATTGTACCAGCAGCAAGCCGGTTTCGCAACTTGTGATCTTAACACATTGACCTGCAATGTCTTACATCTTGATCATAACGCGGCATGCATGTTGCAACACGGCAAAGTTTCTTACCGCGCCATTCGAGCGACTTCCATTGACGCGCGTAGGGCAGGCGGCGACGGCAGCGGTTCCTTCTGTCGCGCTCTTTTCGCGACTGGCGGTCCCCTGTATAATACCGCAAAGGCTATGTTCTGTGACGGCCCGGCTAGCACACAGCGGGGCCGCGTGGCGCAAACCTGCCTGATTGGTAAAAGGGCAATGGCTGGCAGCCCGCACAACAGCGCCGAAGGAGGATGTTCGCCAAATACGGCGACCTCGCCCGCTCTGTCAGCGAATGTGCTGGTGCTCAACAAGTTCTATCAGGCCATACGCATCGTGAACGTGCGCAGGGCTTTTTCGCTGCTGTTCCGCGAACTGGCCGAGGTCGTTCACATTGAAACCGACGCACGCGGCGTCAGCCGGTGGGCCAACTACGACCTTCAGACCTGGCAGGAGGTATCCCAGCTCAAGGCCGCCTTCGAGCCCGACGAGTACGACTGGATTCACACGGTGCGCTTCCAGATAGCCGTACCGCGCATAATCCGCCTGCTCGGTTACGACAAATTGCCCCGGCAGGAGGTCAAGTTCAACCGGCGCAACATCTTCGCCCGCGACGGCAACCGCTGTCAGTATTGCGGACGCAGGTTTCCCACCAACGAATTGTCGCTGGATCATGTCATACCGCGCAGCCAGGGCGGGCGGACTACATGGGACAACGTCGTCTGCTGCTGCGTCAGCTGCAACGTGCGCAAGGGCGGAAGAACCCCCGAACAGGCGCGCATGACCCTCATCGCCAAACCCGTCAAGCCGCGCCGCAGTCCGGTAATCAACATCCGTCTGGCCGACGAGCGCTACTGGAGCTGGAAGCAGTTCCTCGACAACGCCTACTGGACGGTGGAACTCAAGTAGCCCGTCGCCGCCGCCGGTCGGGTTCTTCGCTGCATCGGCGGCGCGTTCATACCTGCATGATTTCCTGCCGCTTGTGCTCTATCAGTTCGTCAACCTTGCCTTCGTAGCGGCGGGTCAGTTCCTGGACCTCTTCCTTGCCTTTCTTGGCGTCGTCCTCGGTGATAATGCCGCCCTTCTGTTCGGTTTCGATGACCTTGTTGGCATCGCGGCGGGCATTGCGTATCGCCACCTTGGTGGTTTCCGCCAGCTGTTTGCACTGATTGAGCAGTTGAACGCGTCTCTCCTGCGACAGCGGCGGCAGCACAAGCCGTATCTGTTTGCCGTCGCTGTGAGGCGTCAACCCGATGTTGCTTTCGTTGATGGCGCGCTCGATAAGTTTGAGATCCTGCGGACTGAACGGTTTTATGAGTATCTGTGCGGCCTCGGGGATGGTTATCGCCGCGATGGCCCGGATTTCGGTGGGCGTGCCGTAATAGTCCACCTTGATGTTCTCCACCAGCGCCGGTGACGCCCGGCCCGTGCGGATGCCCCGCAGCTCATGCCGGAGATGCTCCACTGATTTCTCCATGTGTTCTTCGCAATCGAAAAGTATGTCGTCCAGTGGCATGCCTGCTCCTCATTATTCTGTGCCGTCGCCATGCCCGCGCAGGTCTATCCGCGTTCCCACGTCCTCGCCGAGCAATACGCGCATGATATTCCCCGGAACCCTGATGTTGAAGACCACCAGCGGCATGCGATGTTCCATGAGCATGGTTATGGCCGTCAGATCCATCACGCGCAGTTTGTCATCCAGGACTTTCTCATAGCTTATCCGCCGGTAGAGTCTGGCGCCCGGGTCGGTTTTCGGATCGGCCGAGTATATACCGTCAACCTTCGTCCCCTTGAGCACGGCTTCGGCGCCCAGTTCGGTGGCCCGCAGCGCCGCGCAGGTGTCGGTGGTGAGAAAGGGGTTGCCCGTGCCCGCGGCCAGTATGACCATGCGGCCTTTTTCCAGATGGCGCACCGCGCGCCGCCTGATGAACGGTTCGCATACGCTCTGCACATTGAGCGCCGACAGCACGCGCACGGGCTGGCCCATGCTCTCGATGACGTCCTGAAGCGCCAGGGCGTTTATGACCGTTCCCAGCATGCCCATGTAATGGGCGGTGGCCTCCTGTATCCGCGACTCATCGGACAACTGTCTGCCCCGTATGATGTTTCCCCCGCCGATGACGACGGCCAGTTCGACCCCCAGCCGGCTCGCCTCGACGCATTCGCCGGCTATCCGCCGCAGCTCCGGAGCGTCGATACCGGCTGCGCCTTCCCGGCAGAGTCCCTCCCCGCTTATTTTCAGAAGAACTCTTTTGTACTTCGGCTTCGACATGGACGGGCGATTATAGCGGCCCCCGCCGCAAAAGGTACGGGGCGGGCGGCGCTGTGCGCGCGGTCGTGCGGTCACTCCATCATCTCGCGCCGCAACAGCGTGCCGGCCGCCGCCGCCAGCCGCATGCGGCGTCCGACGACCGAGTCGAGCTCGGCCGGCGGTATGCCGGTGCCCGGCCTGCGGGTGGTGAGGTCGGCGTCGCCGATGATATGTCCTGCCGGCACGTCGCGCGCCAGCGCCAGGCTCTGACGGCTCAGACGGCGCACCTCGTGCTCGCACTCCAGCACGCGTCTGCCCGGCCGGCCGCGGGCCGCCTCCGCCAAGCGTATGGCCCCGACGTAGCGGGCGAACTCCGCCGGGTCGGCGCTTAAGCGATGGTCCGGACCGGTGGCGTTTCTGTCGTATGTCAGGTGCTTTTCCACGATTGCCGCCCCCGCCGCCACCGCCAGCGCCCCCATGATTTCGCTGGTCGAATGGTCGGAGAAACCCGCCGGCACGCCGAACCGTGCGGCCAGTTCGCCGATCCAGCAGAGATTCGCCTCCTGTTCGGCGGCCGGATAGGCGCTTATGCAGTGCAGCAGCGCGTAGTGCGCGCCCCATCCGTCAAGCCAGCGCGCGGCCGTTTCGATCTCCCGCCATTCGCATGCGCCCGTTGACAGCAGCAGGGGTTTGCCCAGCGCTGCCGCGCGCCGCAGAAGCACGCGGTTGACCAGGTCCGGCGAAGCGATCTTCACCGCCGGCAGCCCCAGCGCCGCGACGGTATCAACGTCGGCAGGCGAAAACGGAGTGGCCAGCGGAAGCATGCCCGCCGCCCGTATGGCCGATACGATCTCCCCGAGGTCGCGCGCGCTCAGCTCCAGCCGTGCCAGCATGGTCGCCTGGTCTGACGACATGCCGGCCTGTCGCTGGTAAGCCGCCAGCGGCGTATCAGCGCCGGCCAGCGCGGCGGCGCGGAAGATCTGAAGCTTCACGGCGTCGGCGCCGGCGGCAGCGGCATGGCGCACCAGTTCGAGGGCGCGCTGCACGCTGCCGTCGTGGTTGACGCCGATTTCCGCCACCACCAGGACGGGCTGCTGCGCCCCGACAAGACGCGATTCGATCTGTAGAGCGGACATGGATGGAACTGCCCGCGCGCGGACGCGACGGACATGCGCGGCGCTCCTGGCTCACCCGGGCGCCGGAACGGCCGGCCCGCTGAAGCCCGGTTCGGCGCTGCCCGGCGCGGGCGCGGGCGCTGCCGGCGCGCGCCGCGGCGCCGCATCGGAGCCGTTGTCCACCTGCGGGCGCGTGAGCCTTCCGCCGCGCATGATGTTGTCTATGTCCTGACCGTCGAGGGTTTCATACTTGAGCAGGGCTTTGGCGACGGCCTCGACGCGGTCGCGATTCTGCTGGATTATCTGCCGCGTTTCCTCATACAGGCGGTCGATGAGTTTCTTCACCTCCTCATCGATGATGCGCGCCGTCTCTTCCGAATAGTCGCGCCCGCCGAAGCTCAGGTCGAACGGGGTGCCCGGGCGCGAATCGTCATCGCCGTAGTACACGAAGCCCAGCCGCTCGTTCATGCCCCATTCGCGCACCATGCGCCGCGCCAGCGCCGTCGCCTGGCGTATGTCGGCCATCGCGCCGGTGTTCACATCTCCGCAGAACATCTCCTCGGCGATGCGTCCCCCGAAACAGACCTTCATCTGGGCGATGCACCACGAGCGCGACAGAGTGTTGCGATCCTTTTCCGGCAGCGCCATCGTCGCCCCGCCCATCTGCCCGCGCGGAATGATGGTGACCTTGTGGATCGGATCGGCGTTCTTCTCCAGATACTGCACCACCGCGTGCCCGGCCTCGTGGTACGCCGTGGCCATCTTCTCCTTCTCGTCGATGACCCGGCTCTTGCGCGCCCGGCCCCAGCGTACCTTGTCGCGCGCCTCCTCCAGGTCCTCCATCTCGATGTATTCCTTGCCCGCCAGCGTGGCGTGCAGAGCGGCCTCGTTTATGATCGCCGCCAGATCCGCCCCGCTGAATCCCGGCGTGGCCCGCGCCAGCCGCGCCAGGTCCACATCCGGACCCAGTTTCACCTTCTTGCCGTGGACCTTGAGTATTTCCAGCCGCCCCTTCACATCCGGCAGCGGCACGTATATCTGCCGGTCGAACCGTCCCGGACGGGTCAGCGCCGGGTCCAGCACATCCACGCGGTTGGTCGCCGCGCACACGATGACCTGATCGTTGGTGTCGAACCCGTCCATCTCCACCAGGATGGCGTTGAGCGTCTGTTCCCGCTCGTCATGCCCGCCGCTGGAGAACCCGCTGCCGCGGCGCCGGCCGACGGCGTCGATCTCGTCAAGGAAGATTATGCACGGGCTGTTTTCCTTGGCCTGCTTGAAGAGGTCGCGAACGCGGCTGGCGCCCACGCCGACGAACATTTCCACGAAATCCGAACCCGAGATGCTGAAGAAGGGCACGTCGGCCTCGCCGGCTATGGCCTTCGCCAGCAGGGTCTTGCCCGTGCCCGGCTCGCCCACCAGCAGCACGCCGCGGGGTATGCGCCCGCCCAGACGCTGAAAACGCCGGGGGTTCTTCAGGAACTCCACTATTTCGATGACTTCTTCCTTGGCTTCGTCTATTCCCGCCACGTCCTCGAACGTTACGTTGGTGTGCTCCTTGCTGGTGATGCGGTGGCGGCTTCGTCCGAAATTGCCCAGCATTCCCGCTCCCGAAGCGCTGTTGCGCAACTGCCTCAGGAAGAAGAACCACACGAAGGCGATCATCAGCGCCCACGGGATGAGCGGCACGATTATCGATACGAACAGATTCTGAGTGTTCTCCGCGACGATGTCCGCCCCGTTGCGCTTATTGAGCAGCTCCAGCAGCAGCGGTCCGGAAGACGCGTTGGGCGGCAGTTCGCAACGGAAGTACCTCACGCGCCCCATGTTGGGAAACGGCACTTCGGAAAGGAACTCGCCCTTGAGAACGTCGCCCTCGATGGCGATCATGCGCACGTTGGCGGCCTCGAGCTGCCGCCAGACATCGCTCAGATTCAGCGTGCGGAAGTTGCTGCCGCGGCTGTTCAGCAGCAGAAACAGCACCAGACACATCGCGCCGAACAGGAACCACCCGAACAGCCCGCGGCTGAAGCGCATGCCGCCGTTATTCGGACCCCGACCGCCATCGCGGCGATTGGGGCGATCGGGCCTGTCGTCGTTCATAGGTCTTTCCCGGTTCCTGTACGCTTACGTCGTACCGATGATACGGGCGCCCGCCGCGCCTTTTCCAGCCACAACCTTTATCGGCGGCTGACGGCCCCCTCTACCAGTCGGCCTGCATTTCCTGCACTATCGCCAGCGCGCACCTCTCGATGGCCTCCTGTGAGCCCGCGTACTCACCCTCGCCCAGCGACGGATAGAATACCACCTGCTGCTGAAAATTGCGCCGCTGCATCAGTATCCGCCCCGTGCGCAGATCCTTCCACGTGAAGTCCATCGTTATCACCAGCTGCTGCTCGCGCGGCAGGTTCGTCCAATAATCACGCGATATCGTGCCCAGGCTCACCGACGTTATCTCCCCCTCCAGAATCGTATCAGCCCGCTCGCGCGGAACCACCTTGTAGGGCGCGCGCATTTCGATCTGCTTTATCACGGCCTCCGTAAGCCGCAACTCTATCCCGCGCCGGAAGTCGTTGTTGCGGAAAACCGGCACAGCCACCGTCTGCACGTCCTCGCGATACAGCGAGTTCCACTGATACCCCCCTTCCAGCCGGTTGCGGTCGCTGCCGGACTGGTTATATCCGCATCCGGGCCCGCACAGCGCCAGCGCCCCCGCCAGCACCAACGCCGCCAGCACGCCATCGGCTCTTCTCATTCTCATGGCGCCCCCCTCGTGGCCGGCGCACCGGACGACGGCGGCGGCTGCGCCATCCCCAGCTCGCGCCGCGCCGTCTGTGCTTCCGGCGAATCCGGATACCGCTTTACCAGCAGCTCGTAATAGAACCGCATCGCGTCCTTCTTGCCCGTACGCCGGTAGAACTCCGCCGTCACCAGCAGCTTCCTGGCCAGCGCGGCGTCTATCCGGCGTATCACTTCGGGAATGTTGCCTCTGTCGGCCAGCTGCGGGTTGACCATCGACAATTCCACAAGCTGCTGCCGCGCATCCACCAGACACGTGGCATCGAACTTCACCCCGCGGAACTGCGCCAGCACGGAAAACGCCTCGCGCAGTTTCGCCTGATCCACGAGGGGACTGCGCGGATATCCGCGGACGTACGCCGCGTATGCATCGGCCGCCACATCGAAATCGCCGTTGGCATAGTAATAATCCGCCACGCGCAGAAGCGCCTTTTCCGCCAGCGGCGAGCCCGGCGCCCGCTGCTGTATGCGATACAGCATTTCGGTGGCCTCCTCGCGCGCCGGCAGAATGGGCATGCCCAGAAACTTGCGCTTGTAGCCCCTGAGGAAAGCGTCGGCGATGTCGTACTGACGCTGAAGGGCGGCGTAGTAGTAGCGGCTGTCGGGATACCTGTCCAGCAGCTCGTCGAAGTTGTAAAACGCCATTATGCGCTCGCCGCGACCGAAGTTCGCCTGCCCCAGAAGGTAGATGCCCCGGTCGCGCACCGGCGAGGTCTTGTTGAGGCGCAACCACGCCACGACGATCTTGTGCGCCGCCTCGTACTGCCGGTTCTGGATCATCTCCTCGACGCGGTCCAGCGTCTCCTCGCGCACAGGCGCGGTGGCCGGCACGGCCGTCTGCTGCCACCTGCCGCCTTCGCGCAGTTCCCACGCGGGCATGGTGCTCTGCGCACTGCACAAGCCGCAGATGCACACCACCGCGATTGCGGCGCATGCTGTTCTGGCCATATTGCCGATTCTACTTCGACCGGCACAGCGCGGCAATGCGCCTGCCCGACGGCCGATGCGCTCCACTAACCGCGCCGGCCGGCAAAGGTGTCCTCCGCGGCCGGATTCTCCGGATTTCACAGGCCGAAAAACCGCCGGGCGTTGGTGGTGGTCACGGCATCCAGCTCCGCCGGACCGATGCCGCGCGCCTGCGCCACCGCCGCCGCCGTGTGCGCCAGCAGCGCCGGTTCGTTGACTTTCTGCCGCCCGCGCAGCGGTTCGGGCGTCAGATACGGCGCGTCGGTCTCCAGCAGCAGTCTGTCCGACGGCACGTAGCGCGCCACCCGCCGCAGTTCCGCGGCGTTCTTGAACGTCACCACGCCGGCCAGGCTCACCATATACCCCGCATCGAGTATGAGCCGCGCCTCGTCCATCGTTCCGGTGAAACAGTGAAACACAGCCGGCACTTCTGGAAAGTCGCGCAGCATGGCAAGCATGTCGTCAACGGCCTGGCGGCAATGGAGCACCGCGGGAAGGCGCATCTGCCGTGCCAGTTCCAGCTGCCGCGCCAGAACCGTCTTCTGGACCGTCGGCGGGGGCACGTGCCGGTGGTGATACTCCAGCCCCATTTCCCCCAGCGCGCACACCGCCGGCGCGCCAGCCAGCGCGCGCAGCGCGGCCATCTGCCCGTCAAGATCAGCATCGCTGCTGCCGGCCGCCAGTCCCACAGCGCAGCGCACCGCAGGCCGGCCTTCGCACACAGCGATCGCTCTGCGGGCATCGTCCACGTCGGTGCCGATGGTGATGAGCGTCTCGATGCCGGCCGCCCGCGCCCGGGCAAGCACCTCGTCGATGCGGCCGAGCAGCTGCGGCGAGGTCAGATGGCAATGCGAATCGATCATGGCACCTCGGCCGGCAATGGCGGCCAGATCGCAGAACTGCTCTGCGCAACGCGCTTCGGCCGATCGTCAGTGCTGCTCCCTGACAGGCAGGGGATTGAGCGAATGGCAGCGTTCGATGACGGCCACCTGCCGGCGCACCTGCGCGGGTGTCACCACCAGCGCCCTGTTGTTGACCAGCACGTCGTAGAGGTTGTTGTAGAAAGCCCGCGAACACACGTGGAACAAACCAATCTGTTCCTTCGGGGGCGTCCATTTCTCCTCGCGCCAGGGCAGGTCTTCCCGGCAGTACTGGCGTTTATCGGACCAGCCTGGAAGAAGCTCGTGCGAGGGCGCCTCGGCGGGGTCGAAATACCGCCAGCGCAGACCGTCGCTGCCGCCGGCCAGCCCGCCATACGTGCCGCTGACACTGTACTGGTCGCCCTGCGGGTATGCCTGATAGGAGCTTATCAGCACCTCCACGGTGGGAGAGTTCTCGCCGTACAGCGTGACGGCGCAGAAGTCGTCGGCGTCGCCGCCGAACGGGTTGAAGCAGCCCATGCGGCAGAAGACCCTGGGCTCTTCGGGGCCGAACAGCATTATCGCCTGATCGAGAGGATGCGGGCCGGTGTTGTTGAGGTTTCCGCCCCAGTACTGCTGGCGGGTCTGCCAGTCCCAGCGCCGCGCGAAATTGCTGACGTTTATGCGTATATGGATTATGCGCCCCAGCACGCCGCTGGCGATGACCTCCTGCAACTTCATGAAGGCCGGACTGAAACGCGAGTTCTGAAACGGCGCCAGGATTCTGCCGGCCTTTTCGGCGGCGCGGATCATGCGGTCGATGTCCTTGACGCGCACGGCGACGGGTTTCTCGCAAACCACGTGCTTGCCGGCGCGCAGCGCCTCTATGGTCGCCTGGGGGTGCAGGAAGCTCGGCAGAGCGTTGACGAAAACGTCCACCTCCCTGTCGGCAATAAGACCCTTGTAGTCATCATACGTGCGACAGCCGAAAGCAGCAGCAGCCTCGGCACGCCGCTCCTCGAGCTGATCAGCAACGGCGACGATGCGATACTGGTCCGGAACCTGTCGCAGCCACGCCGCGTGAATGTCGAAACCGCTCCGACCCTGCCCGGCGATGCCGACGCGTATTACGGGTGCGGCCATGTCTTCCTTCCTTGATGGATTTGCGGCGGCGCGCCGCCCATGCCTCATTGCACGGCTGGCGCGAATCCGCCTGCGCAGACCATAATGATACAATGATAGGCCCGCTGCACGCCGGTGCAAGAAAGCCGCTTGTGCGGCCGGCCGCGCTGCCACTGTAACAAACGGTCCTGCCGTCTGTTTGCAGCTTCCAACCCCGCGACCCGCCCACGCTCGGGAGGTTGAGCGGGGAGCGGCTTTCCTTTCCGCATCCCCATAAAAGCAGCTGCGCGAACGCGCTGTTGACGGACCGAGCAGCGCGCATCTAGACTGTCGTTTGGTACGCGGGTGTAGCTCAATGGTAGAGCGCCAGCCTTCCAAGCTGGCTGTTGCGGGTTCGAGTCCCGTCGCCCGCTGTGAGGGCGGTGGCGGGGCGCCGCGCAGGTATCGGGGAAATAGCGCGCAGCGGTGCCCCGGGTTCCGGCGGGCACGGAGGGTTTCCAGCATGCGGCCGCCGGTTCTGGAAAATCCGCGCGCCATGCTGCAAACTTGGGTATAGCGTACGGCGTTGCGTGCTGCGGCGTGCGCCCGGCGCTCCGTCTGTGCAGAGCGGGTGCCGATTACTGCCGGCCACGAGGCCGGCCGGATGCGACGGCGGACCCGGCGGCCGGGGGAGAAGATGATGATGCGGGCGCGGCGCCCTCAGGAGAGTGACATGCTCAAACCCGAACGACGTTACGGGGTGCGTACCAGGGCCATCCACGCCGGCGAGGCGCCGGACCCGATAACCGGCGCATCGGCGCCCAACCTGGTGATGTCAACCACCTTCGTGCTGGACGAAGCGGGCGGCTCGTTCTCGGCGCTGGCAGGGCAGCAGGAAGGGGCGTTCGTCTATACGCGCTGGGGCAACCCCACCGTGCGGCAACTGGAACTGAAACTTGCCGACCTCGAAGGCGGCGAAGCGTGCGTGGCGTTCGGCTCGGGCATGGCGGCCGCCGCGGCGCTGCTGCTGCATCTGCTGAGCAGCGGCGACCACATGGTGGTCAGCGACGTGGCGTATGCCGGGGTTGCCGAGCTGGTGCGGCACACTCTGGGCAGGCTCAATATTCAGATGTCGGCAGCCGACTTGTCGGACCCGGAAGACCTGTCGCGCGCCCTCAGGCCCAATACGAAACTGGTCTGGGCGGAAACGCCGGCCAATCCGATCCTCAGGCTCACGGATATACGCGCGGTAGCGGAAATCGCGCATCGCGCCGGGGCCGAACTGGTGGTGGATTCGACGTTCGCCACGCCGATAGCCACCCGGCCTATCGAACTCGGCGCGGATTACGTGGTGCATTCGCTTACCAAGTATCTGTCGGGACATGGCGACGTGGTGGGCGGCGCCATCATAGGGCGGCGCGAGGTGCTCACCCGCCTGCGGCAGGACACGGCGATTCATCTGGGCGGGGTTATCAGCCCGTTCAATGCCTGGCTGACGATGCGGGGAATGGCCACGCTGCCGCTGCGCATGGCCGCTCATGCCGAATCGGCGATGAAGGTGGCGAGGTTTCTCGAAGGACATCCGCGCGTGGCGCGAGTGATCTATCCCGGGCTGCCGTCGCATCCGCAATACGAACTGGCCAGGCGGCAGATGGCGAATTTTTCCGGGATGCTGACGTTTCAGGCCGAGGACGGGTTGAAACTTGCCCAGCAGCTTGCCCAGCGGCTGGAGGTGTTCCACTACGCGGTTTCGCTGGGGCATTGCCGCAGTCTGATCTTTTACCTGTCAACCGACGACGTTCAGAAGAACTCCTTCCAGCTGGACGAAGAACATCTGCGGCGCTACCGGCAATGGGCGGGCGACGGCGTTTTCCGGGTATCGATAGGGCTGGAAGATGCCGACGACCTGTGCGCCGATCTGGACCAGGCGCTCAACGGACGCTCGGCGGCGACGACGGTTTCCGCAGGAGCCAGGGCGTCGTCGTAACGCACAATCGGGCGGAAACGGCCGGCCACGGCGGGCGGATTTGGCGATATAATGTAGCTGTAGGGGTTTGCGCGCGACCGGCGTTTATGCCGGCGGCAGCCCTCCAGGCGTTGCTGCGGCCGTATTCCGGCGCCAGCGCCCCCGAAGACACGGGCGCTCGAGGAGGCCAGCGATGACACAACTCGTCCGCAATCCGGCATACATGGTTATCGAGGACGTGCTGGACGCCGTCGGCCAGAAGTACCGCGTGCTGTGCATCCTGCGCGGATGCATGCTGTGGACGACGGGTGCGGCGCTGTCGTCGGTAAGCGCGGCTGTGGGTGCGCATCTGGCCGGACCAGGGCGGATCAGCGGGCTTATACTGGCGGCGTGGATGGTGTGGCTGCTGGGCAGCGCGATATGGTGGGTGATGCGGCCACTGCTGCTTAAACCCCGTCCGCTGCACGTGGCGCGCATGGTGGAGACGCGGATAAGCGGACTGCATAACGGACTGACCAACGGCGTGATGCTGGCGCAGGCGACTGACCTGCACAGCAGCCCGTGGCTGCCGGTGATATTCGACGAAATCGTGGCGACGGTGCGGGCGCAGCCGGTGCATCAGGCCGTGCGCCTGTCGGACCTCAAGCGGCTGGCCATGTGGATGGGCGGCGTTCTGCTGATGCTGGCGCTGCTGATGTGCATACCGGGTGCGCCGGCGATGCTCATGCAGGGCTGGCGGCAGATGTTCAACCCGACGCGGTTCGTGCCGAAGACAGGCGCGGTGAAGCTGCTGGAGGTTGAGCCGCGCAGCATAACGCTGGTTACGGGTCAGCCGCTGGAGATAACGGTTCTGGCGGAAGATCCGCGCGGCGGGCAGCCGCAGGCGCGGCTGATCTTCGACAACCCGCGCCTGCCGCAGGCGGCACTGGATCCGGTGCCCGCGGAGCAGGAGAGACTCCGGTATGCCTATCGCATCAACCGCGTCGAGGACCCGATGCGGTGGCGCGTGGAGATAGGCGACACGCAGAGCGACTGGTGCGAAGTTAAGGTGGTGAAGCAGGTGAAGCTTCAGGAAGTCTCGCTGAACATTTCGCCGCCTCCGTACACGCGCCGCGAACCGCAGTCGGTGGTGCTGCGGGCGGCGGACATCGAGAAGACGCCGCTGGCGGTGCTTGAAGGCAGCCGGGTGGCGCTGTCGGCAGCGGTGGACGTGCCGGTAAGAAGCGCGCTGCTTCAGATGGATCAGGAAACGCCGGTGGCGATGGACGTGTCGCAGGGCGGTCTGCGCTTCACGCAGAGCATGATCGTCATGCGGCAGTGCGAGGCGGCCGTGCTGCTCACCGAGGGCGGGCAGGTGGTGGCGAAGGTGCCCGATCCGCCGCTGAAGATAGGCTGCACGCGCGACGCCGCCCCCACGATCGAAATGAAGTGGCCCACGCAGGACACGGCGGTAGCGCCCAGGGCCGAGATCCGGATACACGCGGTGATACGCGACGATCATGGTGTTGCGTGGGGACGGGTGCTGATGTCGGCGTCGCCCGACCAGCCGCTTGCGCCGGTGTCGGAAAAGCCCTTTCCCGAGGGCACGACGACGGCCGAACTTGCCTGCGTGCTGAACGTGCCGGACAGCGCCCGCGTGCACGGCGGCGCCGTGCGCGTGCAGATCGAGGCGGCCGACAATCGCAATCTCGCCGGGCTGGTGGGAGCAGGCTATGGAGCGCCCGCCAGCGCCCGCGACACCGGACCGCAAACCACGGCCTCGCCGATCTTCGAGATAAAGTTCCGCGACCCCGACGAGATCGCGCGTCAGCAGATGGAGCAGTTCGACCGGCTGCGCCAGGTGCTTCTGGAAATGCTCAAGAAGCAGCAGGCGCTGCACGCGCTGGCGGTGGCGTGGAAGCCACCCTCGGATACCATCGGGCGCATTCACAGCGGGCAGGTGGAGCTGCGGGCCATGATGCAGACCACCGCCGAGACGTTCCCCTTCGAGCCCGACGACAAGATCGTTCAGAAGACGCTGCTGGTGCTGTATCACAACACGGCCAGGGACGCCGTGGACCTCGCCCGCGCGGTGCAGACGGAGAAGATCGAGGCCGAACAGCTGCGCTTCAACCGCGATCTTCAGGCCAAACAGCGCCGCATCATCGAGGTTCTGGAATCGCTGATAAGCAGGCTGAATCTGGCGGCGGCGCCCACGACGCAGCCCGGAAAGAAGGGCGGCGACCTCGAGAGCGAAAAGGAGAAGTTCCGCGAGCTGGCCGAGGAACTGAAAAAGTTCATGGCCGAGGAGAAGCGCATCCTCGATGCCACGGCTCATCTGGCCAAAAAGCCGGTGGACAATTTCGACGACAACGACAAGAAGCTGCTCGAAGAGCTGAGGATGGCTCAGGAGAAGCTCGACGCCTTCATGCAGGAGAAAATAAGCGACTTCTCCAAACTGGCCGAACAGGATATGGCCAATGCCTCGCTGCTGAAGGAGATGCTCGAGGTGTACAGCGAGGTGACCATGGCCAAAGATGCCCTGAAGAAGGGCGCGGTGGAGATGGCGATTCCGCTGGAGGAAATGGGGCTGGAACTGGCCAAGAGCATCGAGAGCAACCTGGAGAAATGGTTGTGGGATCAGGCCGACCGGCAGAAATGGAACCAGGAGGACCCTGTGGGCAAGGTCGATGTGCCCATGGCGGAGCTGCCCAACGAACTGGAGGACATGGTAGGGGAACTTCTGGAGCAGCAGGAGGACTTGTTCGAGGAGATGGAGGACACGGCGGCCAACTGGGCCGACTCGCTGGACAAAGGCGCCGGCTGGGATGCAATGGACGGGCCTATCGCCAACATGTCGGCCAAGGGAGTCACCGGCAACCAGCTGCCCAACAACAACGAGATGAACGGCCGCTCTGGCGAGGGGCGCAGCGGCAAGTCGTCGGGCGAAATGGTTGAGGAAACCGCCAGCGGCAAGGGCGGGCGCAATACCCCGACGCGCCTGGACCCCACCCCCTTCCAGCAGGGGCAGATCAAGGATGAGTCGAAGGACCCGGTTGGCGGAGCCACCGGCGGAGGCAAGATTTCAGGCCAGGGTGGATCCGGCCTCGAAGGACCGGTGCCCCCCAAAGACCTCAGGGAACAGATGGAGCGTCTGGCCAGCAAACAGGCCGAATTGCGCAACAAGGGCGAGCGCATCGCCCTCGACCCCAAATACGGGCGATATGACAACTTCAAGCTGCTGGAGGCCGTGGCCATCATGCGGCGCGTCGAGTCCGACATACGGGCCAACCGCTACCAGACCGCCATGCGCCGCAGGGACATGGTGCTCGACAAGCTGGAAACCTCGCATCTGCTGCTGTCGGGGCAGATACACACGCAGAAGGACACCAGCCCGACAATGAGCGACCGGCTGGAGGACCAGATAAACGACGTGCTCAACGGACAGCTTCCGGCGACGTGGCAGGAAGCGCTCAGAGAATACTACCGCAAGTTGTCCCAGCAATAGCGCCGGCGCGGCGCCGCGGCGCAGGGACGCATTGCGCCGCCGGCACGGGGAACATTCAGCGCGAGAATGCGGGGTTCGGCTGGGGGATCTTTGCGCGCACGTCCTTCAGCCACTGGTGCAGCAGCCCGCGCAGGTCCGACGCCACGTCGGGGCATTGGGCAGCCAGATTGTGTTCCTCGGATACATCGCTCTGGAGGTCGTACAACTCGACGCGGCTGTCCTCGAAGAACTCTATCAGTTTCCAGTTGCCGCTGCGCACGGCGCATGCCGGCGTGCCGCCCTGGTTGCCGTAGTGGGGGTAATGCCAGAAGATCGCGCGGCGGTCGAGACGCCCCGCGCCCCGCAGAAGCGGCATGAGGCTCACCCCGTCGCAGTGCTGCTGCGGCAGAAGCGGCAGACCGGCGGCCTCCAGAAACGTGGGATAGAAGTCCGTGCTGGTGACGGGCACATCGCAGGTACTGGCCGGCGGTATGACGCCCGGCCACATCCACAGCAGCGGCTCGCGCGTGCCGCCTTCGTACATCCAGCCCTTGCCCTCCGCCAGCGGCGCGTTGCAGGTGGGGCTGCCCTCGGCCGTGGCCAGTCCGCCGTTGTCCGACGTGAAGATCACCATCGTGTCCCGCGCCAGACCCGCCGCCTCAACCGCCGCCAGCAGCCTGCCGATGTTGCGGTCGAGATTCTCGATCATGGCCGCGTAGGCCGGGTCGCTCTGAAACAGCCTGCGCACGACGCGCTGCGACTTCTTGTGATCGCAGGGGAAATACTCGCCTTCTTCGAAAGGGTTTTCGCGGTCCAGTCCCATGGCGCGGGCCTTTTCGCGGTACTTTTCCACGTCGCGCGGAGGAACCTGAATGGGAATGTGCACCGCGTAGTGACAGAGATTGAGGAAAAACGGGCGGTCGCCGGCGGTCTCGACGAGCCTTATCGCTTCGTCGGTGAGCCGGTCGGTAAGGTATTCGCCCTCGGGACCGTCGGGAAGCATCGGATTGCCATATGGGCTGAAGTACGCGCGGGGCCCGCCGCCCTCCCAGCCGCCGATGTTCACATCGAAACCGTGATGCTGCGGCCAGTAAGGCCGGTTGCCCAGATGCCACTTGCCCACATGCCATGTCCGGTATCCGCCCTCGCGCAGGGCGGCGGCGACGGTCTTGTGTGTGGGCGGCAGGTAGTGCAGATAAGGCACATCCAGCAGCCGGCCGGTCTCGCGGCCCGGAATGTAATTGGTTATGCCCACGCGGGCGGGGTACTGGCCCGTCATGACGCTGGCGCGCGTGGGCGAGCACACCGGACACGAGGCGTAGGCGCTGGTGAAACGCATGCCCTGGCGCGCAAGCCGGTCGATATTGGGCGTCTCATAGAACGCGCTGCCCTGGCAGGAAAGGTCCATCCAGCCCATGTCGTCGATGAGGATGAAGATTATGTTCGGCGGTCTGTTCATGGCCCATGACTCTGTGTATTCCCGCGGCCGCGCTCCCCACCATGCGGCGATGAGCGCGGGCGCGCCATCGAGTATAATGGATGCATGGCCAGAAAACCGCAGACGCCGCCGCGCAGCTTCGAGGAAGCGATGAAGGAACTGGAGCAGATAATCGGCGAAATAGAGCGCGGCGAGATCACTCTGGAGGAGAGCCTTGCCAGATACGAGCGGGGGACTTTTCTCATCCAGCACTGCCAGTCGATACTGAACGAGGCCGAGAAACAGATAGAGTCCATCACGCGCGGCGCCGACGGCGCGCTCAAGACGCAGCCCCTGCCGGAGGAGCCGCAGTGAACGCATCCGCCGCAACAGTCGCCGCGGCGCTGCTGGAGCGCCACCGCGCCGCGGTCGAGGCCTTCCTGCGCCAGCTGATCGGCTCATGCCGCGACGCGCCGCCGCGGCTTCTGGAGGCGATATCCTACAGCGCGCTGTCCGGCGGCAAGATGTTCCGTCCGGCGCTGGTGCTGGAGACGTTCGCGGCATGCGCGGGGGAGCAGGCGCCTGCCCCCTCGGCGCTGGCGGCAGCCGCCGCCGTGGAACTCATACACACCTTCTCGCTGGTGCATGACGATCTGCCCGCGATGGACAACGACGATCTGCGGCGCGGCCGGCCCACCAGCCATCGGGTTTTCGGCGAGGCGCTGGCCATACTGGCGGGCGACGCCATGGTGGCTCTGGCCTTCGAGACGATCGCGCGGCACGCCGCGGCCGACCTTGTGCCCATGCTGACGGCGGAACTCGCCGCCGCCACGGGCCCCGCCGGCATGATCGGCGGACAGGTGCTGGACATCGACAGCGAACACCGCACGCTGTCTCTGGAACAGCTTTCCGCGCTGCACGCCCGCAAGACGGGCGCGCTGATAACGGCGTCGTGCCGCATGGGCGCCATCGCCGCGCGCGCCCCCGCGCACGCGCTGGAGGCCGTGACCGCATACGGGCGCCATGCGGGGCTGGCGTTTCAGATCGTCGATGACATACTCGACGTCACCTCCACCGCCGAACAACTGGGCAAAGCCGCGCGCAAGGACGCCGCCCGCGGCAAGAACACCTATCCCGGGCTGCTCGGCGTGGAGGCGGCCCGCGCCGAAGCGCTGCGGCAATGCGAAGCGGCAACCGCCGCCCTTGCGCCGCTGGGACAGCGCGCCGCGGGGCTGCGCGCCCTGGCCGAGTTCGTCGTCATGCGCGGCAGATGAGGAACCGCCGGTGAGCCCTGCGCAACAATTGCAGCTTCGGCGCGCTGTTGTCGGCGCACGATGCTTTCTGGCGGCGCTGGCGGTTTTCGCAACTTTGTCCGGAGGAAGATCGACCGTGAACGGCAATGACGGATTTCTGACGCAGTTGTATGACTCGCTGTACGACACGCCCATGCAGCGCAAGTTCCGGGCACTGCGCCCCATGCCGGTGGGCGTGGTCTTCATACAGTGGCCGGGCATGAACTGGGACGACATGCGCGCCCATCTGCGCCTGATGAAGCAGCTCGGCTTCACGGCGCTCAAGGGGATATATCTGCTGGACGGCTTCGACATGAAGCGGTTCATGCACATGGCGCTGGATGAGGGGATAATCCCGTGGTGGTACGGCGAGGGAGGCTGGGAAGCCCCCACCGATGCGCTGCTCGACCGTCTGGGCATACCCCGCGACATAGCGCCCGAAATGCTTGTTGAACACCCGGCCTTTCTGCGCCATCAGGAACAGGTCCTGCGCCGGCGCATCGACAACCTTCCGGCGGGGCCGACCGGCGAGCTGGAAAAGCCCGCCGGCCGCTACAGGTGGGCATACAAACCCGGCGTGGAACTGTTCGCGCGCGATGTCGGGGTGGACGACGCCGCCATGGCGGATTTCGTGGCGTGGCTGAAAAACAGATACGGCACGCTCGATGCCCTCAAGGAAGCATGGAACACCGGCCACTGGGGCATAAGCGGACGCCACTGGAAGAGTTTCGAGGAAGCGGCGGCCGCCGTCCGCACCGGCGCGCACGACCGGGAATACAACAGGCTCAAGGATGTCATCCGGTTCAAGACCGAGGTTTTTCTGTCGCAGGTGCGGCAGGCAACCGACGCGGTTCTCGCGCACGATCAGCACGAGCCGGCGCGGGCCGGGGGCGAGATGAGCGTTTTTCTGCCGCTGATCGGCCGGGGCGTGGACATGGAAGGCATCGCCGCCCTGATGGCCGACCGCGGTTCGCTGTATCCGTCAACTCATCCGGCATGGCATTTCGACAACGTGGCTTACGAGCTGACGCGAACGGTGTACATGTATTCCTCGACCGTGGTGGACGTGTTCAAGGGGGGCTGGTCGGCCACGTGGGAATCGACCGGCGGCCCGCAACAGATAAGCGGCGCCAAGGGATGCAACGACGAAGCGCGCCGCAAGCTGCCTGCCTATACCGTCGATGCGGGCGTGATGACGCAGCTGATGCTTTCGTATCTGGCGGCGGGCTATCGGGGGTTCGGCTTCTGGTGCTGGTCGCCGCGCACCGCCGGGCGCGAGGGCGGGGAATACTCGCTGCTGGACCGCAATCTTCAGCCCGGCCAGCGCGCCGTGCGCGTCGGCATGATAGGTCGGGCCGCCCGGCGCTACCGCCATGAACTGTGGCAGGCTCACAAGGAGCCTCTGGTGGGAGTGCTCATCGAACCCGAAAACGACATCCATTGCGCCGTCATGGCAGATTTCGAGCGCGACCTGTTTGCCGACATGCCCGTGCAGGCGCGCGTGGGCGCGGCCCGCGCGCTCATCAACGCCAACGTGCCGTGGGAGCACGTCACGGCGCGCGATCTGCGCCGCGGGCTGGCCGGACGCTATCGCGTCATCTACATGCCGGCCATCTTCGCGCTCAGCCAGGACCTTGTGGAGATACTGCGCCAGTATCTCGTCCGCGGCGGCAGGCTGGTCATGGACATGCCCTCGTTCTGGTTCGACCAGCGCGGGCGCATAACGCGCACCGGCCGGGGTTCGCCCTTCGAAAACATCTTCGGCTGCACCCTCGACGACTTTCAGTATGCCTCCAACGTACCGCGAACCATCCGCGGACGGCGGATAAGCGGCTTCGTGGCCGACATAACCCCCACCACCGCGCAGGTGGTGGAACGCTACGACGACGGCAGGCCCGCCGTTACGGAAAACGCATGCGGCGAGGGCAAGGCCGTGCTGCTGGCATTCGAGGCGTCGCTGATGTGTTTCCGTCCGGGCGACGACCCCGCCGAACGCACGCTGGTGCGCCACGCCCTCGGACCCCTGCGCCCGCCGTACCGCTGCGAAGGAGCCATCGTCTATCGTCTGGCAGCGCCGCCGGCGGATCACTACTTCTTCATAAACGACGGACCGGCAAGGTCGGTTTATCTCGATACCGGCAACTACCGTTACGCTTCGGCGATCGACGCGGTAACCGGCCAGACACTGCCACTGGGTGCACCCGTGGCGCTGGAGGCATATAGCGGCCGATGGCTGCGCTTCGCCAGGCCCTGAAGCCCCAGCCGGCGGTGGTGCCCCCGGCGCTCCGGCCGCACCCCGGCCACGTTTTTTCCCGTGGCGCACGCGCGGCGCCGGCGGGTGAGGCGATTACCCCTTTTTTTGCCCAGAAGCCTCCGCTCCCTCGGGTGCGCATCCGCGCCATCGCGGCGGAGCTTCCTGGCTGCCTCCGTGACTCCGCTCCCTCACGTCCCCATCCGCGCTTCCGTCATTTCCGCGCAAGCGGGAATCCAGAGCGGCCAGGATGGCCGCGTTCCCCGGTACTCCCCTCCGCGTGCGGAGGGATACAAGGGAGTCAACAGGCCGAACGACTCCCGAAGTCGCGTCAACAGACCTTTGCGCCGACCTGCAAAAACGGGTAGTCGCGTCTGCCGGCCAGTTTGCCCGCGGCAGCGGCGGGTTGTAGGATGTTGACATGACGCCGCCGCCCGGTTCTTCTACGGGGAACCGGGCACGTGGCGGCATGCAGCAGTACGCCGGCCGGAGGCGGGGCATATATGGACCGCGGACAACGGGTGGGAAACTACATCCTCATCGAAAAAGCCGGCCAGGGCGGTTTCGCCGAGGTGTGGAAGGCC
>Ga0078972_1002190_pt1 | contig 66468 bp, 50 predicted proteins | sample YelNatPaOPGAMG01_FD_67568 | JGI IMG/M metagenome (GOLD analysis project Ga0078972, IMG submission 67568) | Hot spring thermophilic microbial communities from Obsidian Pool, Yellowstone National Park, USA - OP-RAMG-01 (SPADES assembly) (version 2) | ecosystem: Environmental > Aquatic > Thermal...
ATATTATTTTGTTGGACAACATGCCGTTGCGGACATTGAGGCAGGCGGTCAAGTTGGTGGGTGGGCGGGCAAAAACTGAGGCCAGTGGCGGCATAACTCTGGAAACAGTGCGCGCGGTGGCAAAAACCGGCGTGGATTACATATCGGTTGGGGCATTGACGCATTCGGCGCGCGCGATGGATATAGCGCTGGATTTTGCCGGGTAATCGGGTTGGATTCACAGGGGGAGAATGCGAGCGATGAGTCTGGATGCAAGAATTCTATCGGCTTTGAGGAGCGCGCAGAATGAATCGGTATCGGGGGCTGAGCTGTCACAGCGGCTTGGGGTGACGCGGGCGGCGATTTGGGCGCGAATAGATGAATTGCGCAAGCTCGGTTATGACATAGAGGCCAGCCCGCACAAGGGATACCGGCTGTTGAGCGCGCCGGATTTGCTGCATGCGGACGATTTGCTGTCGCGCCTGGGGTCGGTGAAAGTTGTTGGGCGGGATATCCGGGTATTCGAGAGGACAACTTCGACGAATGATGTGGTGGAAAAGCTGGCGCAGGATGGCGTGGCGGAGGGGGCGGTGGTTTTTGCCGAGTCGCAGACAAGCGGACGCGGGCGGCTTGAAAGGGCGTGGATTTCGCCGCATCGAAAAGGGCTGTGGTTCTCGGTGTTGTTGCGTCCGGCATGGCCGACGCAGGATGCCACGCGCCTTACGATTGCCGCGGCGACGGCCACGTTGCGGGCAATTCACCGGCAGACAGGGTTGATGCCGGAGATCAAATGGCCGAATGATATTTTAATCAAGGGACGCAAGGTCGCAGGGATTTTGACAGAGATGGGCGCGGAACTCGATCGCATAAAGCACGTCGTGTTGGGGATTGGTATTAATGTGAATCTGACTGAGAGCGATTTCCCGGAAAATCTGAGGGGTTGCGCCACTTCGCTGCGGCTTGAAGCAGGGCGTGCAGTTTCGCGGCCGGAGCTTGCAGTTGCTTTGTTGCGGGAGCTGGATGATGATTACGAGCGGTTGCGACAGGGGGCGTTTGATGAGGTGGCTGAAGAATGGCATCGGCATTGCAGCACGCTTGGGCAGCAGGTGACAATTTTGATTGGTTCGAGGCGCATCAGCGGGCGCGCAGAGGCGCTGGACCCGCATGGGGCGCTGCGGTTGCGCGATCAGCATGGACGGATTGAGCTTATTGTGGGCGGGGATGTGATATTGGAGAAATCATGACTTTACTGTTGGACATAGGCAACACGCATACACATGCGGCGCTAGCTGATGGTGAGCGGTATTTGTGGCAGGCGGATGTACCGACTCGTTTATGGGGTGATGGGAAGGCCGGCGGGGAGCTGGCCCGGTTATGCGGGCGCAACATTCCGGAAGCGGCGGCTATTTGCAGCGTGGTGCCGGGCGTCACGCCTTTGGCAAGGCAATTTTTGCGCAGGCAATGGGGCGTGTGCGCGAAGGTGCTGTCTGCGCGCACGCTGCGGGGTGTTGGGTTGGATTACCCACGGCCTGAAACGATAGGGGCTGACCGGCTGGCGAACGCGATTGCAGTGCGGCATCATTACGGGGTTCCGGCGATTGTTGTGGATTTCGGGACTGCGGTCACATTGGATGTTGTGGATGGTCGTGGAAATTATATTGGCGGGGTTATCGCGCCGGGGTTGTCGGCGATGACGGATTATTTGCACGAGCGGACGGCGTTGCTGCCGCGGATTCGCATCCGGCCGGTGGATGCGGTGGTTGGACGGAGCACCGAGGAGGCGATGTTGATTGGGGCGGTGCATGGGTACAGGGGGATGATAAGGGAGTTGTTGGGCCGCTTGCAGCGCAAATTCAAAAGCCGGCATCTGAAAGTGGTGGCCACCGGAGGTTATGCGCAGTTGATTGCAAGCGGGATGCCGGAGATTGAGTATTTGGCGCCGTTATTGACGCTTGAGGGACTGCGGCTGTGGCTGGAGAAAGTCACCTCTGAATAATAGCCGTCATCGTGAGGTTTGCGGATTGTCCAGAGCGAGTGATTATAAGCGCGGAACCGGATGGTCTGGGGATTGGGCCGGTGTGTAATGGTGGCAGGGAGGAGACAAGGAGGCCGGGCGTATCTACATTTGTAACAAGTAGAATTTCCCGGTGGCGGGCCTTTTGTGGTTTGGGCGGATGGATTGGGCTTCCAATGATTTTTTGTGCAGCGGTTAAGAACTGGGAATTTTTTGCGTAAGGCGGTTGCCACCTGGCATATGACGTTGTAAAATTGAGGGCGAATGGATAAAGCGCCGCGCATACTGTACTGTCACTGCAAATACGCGAAAGTGGTGCCGCCGGAGGTGAAGGGCGAAGTGTTGCGCCAGCTCTGCTCCGCCAACAAGCCTTTTGATGCTGTGGCTGATTTATGCGAGATGGCGGCGCGTCGGGACCCGCTTTTGCAGCGGTTGGCGGAGGGCGGGCCGTTAAAAATAGCCGCCTGCCATCCGCGCGCAGTAAAATGGTTGTTTGCATCTGGTGGCGCCCCGTTGAACCATGAGCAGGTGCAAATTCTGAACATGCGCACACAGAGGGCGGAGGAGGTTGTGGCTGGTTTGTTTGACAGCCGGCTGGAGCCGAATTTGCCGGCAGGCAAGCCGAAGGATGGCATCGAGCCGGCGTCTGTCAGCAAGGTTTGAGTCATGGAGAACAGCGAATCCAAGCCGTTTCATGTAACGCTGTATGAGGGGGATGGCGCGCGCGCCTTATCGCCGGAGATGCGCCATGAGACAGTGATGGCCCTTTTGGAGAAAGGTTGTGCTGTTTCATGTGTAGTTGGAGACGGGCGGGACTTTTGCGAAGCGAGTCTTGTTTTCGGGCAGTTTGAAGGAGGGACGCCGGCGGTTGCGTCGGGAAATGGCGGCGTGGAGTGGCGGGATATTTCAGGCTGGTCGGCGGGGCAAGTCGCCGAGACTGCGGTGGCCGTATGCGCGGAGCGGTTGAAGGCACAGCCGGGGGCGTGGCTGCCATGGTTCCCGGTTGTGGACTTTGATCGCTGCACCCAATGCCTGCAATGTTTGAGTTTTTGTCTGTTTGGCGTGTACGGCGTGAATGAATCCAGGCAACTTGTGGTTCAGCATCCTGAGAATTGCAAAACCAACTGTCCGGCGTGTTCGAGGGTGTGTCCGGAGGCAGCCATAATGTTTCCAAAATACGCCGCTGCGCCAATAAACGGTGATGTAGTGCGGGAGGCGGATTTGCATCGGGAGAGCATGAAGGTGGATATCTCGGCGCTGTTGGGCGGGGATATTTACGCATTGTTGCGGCAGCGCAGCGAGCGTGCCAAACAACGGTTTTCCAAGGAGCGCGATCCGGACAAGGCGCTGTTGGAGCGGAGGAAATGCCTGGAAAAGCTGGCAAAGGACATTCCGGCGGAGGTTTTGATGGCTTTGCCATCGGCTGAGGAGATACAAAAGAGGGCGCAGGAGGCAATGGCACGCGCACAGGCAGCCCGGGCCGGAGGCGGGCGGAAGGATTGATATGTTGTCGCAACTGGCCTGGCGGATTTGGCGCACCACAGACGGGCGGTGTTTGCGGAAGTTTCTTTGGAACTTTGGCGTCAAAGGGGTCATCTCGGTCGAGAAATTCAAACGCAGGCTCAAGAAGGGGATTTACTTTCCGCCATTTCTGCACATCTCGGTAATAAACAGTTGCAATCTGCGCTGCCAGGGTTGTTGGGTGGATGTGGAGGCGCGGCGCACACTGCTTGACATTGCTGACTTGAAGCGTCTTGTTGGGGAGGCGAATGCGCATGGCAACAGCTTTTTTGGGATACTCGGCGGCGAGCCGCTGCTGCATCCGCAATTGTTTGAGTTGTTCAGGGCATTTCCGGGCTGTTATTTCCAGTTGTTCACCAACGGCCAGTTCATAACGAAGGATGTGGCGGCGGAACTGCGCAGGCTGGGCAATGTCACGCCATTGATAAGCATTGAAGGGGGAGAAGTAAGCAGCGATATCCGAAGGGGCGGCAGGCAGGTGTTCCAAAAGACGCTGCAGGGTTTGGAAAGATGTGTTGAGGCGGGGCTGCTGACCGGTGTGGCGACGAGCGTTTGCAAAAGCAACATGGGGGAGCTGCTTACCGAGACGTGGCTTGTGGAGTTGATACGGCGCGGAGTTCATTATGTATGGTATTACGGCTATCGTCCAAGCGGGCCGCGCATGAACCAGGAACTTGCGCTGAGTGCGCAGGAGTTGTTGAGGCTGCGCCAGTTTGTGGTGGAGATGCGTGCGCGGCTGCCGATTGTGCTTGTGGACGCATACTATGACCATGATGGAAGAGCGCTGTGCCCGATGGTAACGGGTATGAGCCATCACATCAACCCGCGCGGCGATATCGAGCCTTGCCCGGTGCTTCAAGTCGCCGTTGAAAATATACGGGACAAGCGTGGCATTTATGAAACGATGACCGGCTCGGCATTTCTGCGGGAATTTCGGGAGCTGTCGGCCCGTGTGAGCCGGGGCTGCGTGATTTTGGAACGTCCGGATTTGGTGCTGGAGTTGGCGCGCAAGCATGGGGCGCGGGACAGCACGTTGCGCGGGACGGTGTTTGAAGAATTGTCAGCCATGAAACCGCGTTTCAGCCAGTGGCAACCGGGCAGGGAGATACCGGAAAAGCATTGGGTTTACCGGCTTGCCAAGCGTTGGTGGTATAATGACTTTGGCGCATACCGCCGCCTGGAGCCGGACGCGGCGCTGCGCGTGGCGGCCATGGAAAAGGCGGAAGATGCGCAGTCCAAACCAATTGTTGGGGAAGCGCGCCCGGCGGAACTGCCGCTGTGCCCGCAATAAAATGTGTTTGATATTCGTCAAACTGATGATAAACATAAAAGACTGAAATAACACCATGGCTTATCAACCTATTGTCATACCGAAAGCGGTGCCGCTGCCGCGGGTGCGCCCGCCGAAGGCGAACATCCCGCAAACACAATGGGAGCGGCAGCGGGTGCTTCGATTTGTTCGCAACTATGTGGCAGAGTTCAATCCGGTTCCGCCGCTGCCATTGGAAGAGCTGAAGAAACATGCGTGCGAGGTTGTAAGGCGGCTGGGGTGCGATCCAATTTACACCGATTATGTGGGGGTATTGATTAACAATGAGATGTGGCGCGAGACACTGGCGCGGGTTCCATACGAGCGGCGCTTGTTGCTGCTGCCGAAGTGCTTGCGGGTTGAGGAAAAATGCCCGGCGCCATTTGATGAATTCGGTTTGTTATGCAAGCAGTGCGGCCTGTGCTCCATACAGGATTTGCAAACGGAAGCGGAGCGGCTCGGATACGCGGTGCTGGTGGCCGAAGGCTCGGCGCTGGTGATGTCGCTGCTGCAAACGGGCAAGATAGACGCGATTGTTGGGGTGAGTTGTCTGCATGTTCTAGAGAAGGCTTTCCCGTATATGGAGGCGGCTGCGATACCCGGCGTTGCCATACCGCTGCTGCAGGATGACTGCGTGAATACGACCGTGGATTTGGATTGGGTGTGGGAATATATCCACCTTACAAGCGCCGACCAGACAAGACGCCTTGATTTGAGCGCGCTACATGAAGAGGTTGAGTCATGGTTTTCGCCGGTTTCACTGGAACTGATATTGGGAACAGCAGAGGGCGAGACAGAGGCGGTTGCGCGAGACTGGCTGGCGAGGGCTGGGAAACGGTGGCGTCCGTTTTTAGCAGTAGCCGCTTATGAGGCGTTGCGCCCGGACATTGGGCAGCCAAGGGGCGATGATGTTAAAAAGATCGCCGTGGCCGTGGAATGTTTCCACAAGGCGTCGCTTGTGCATGATGATATCGAAGATGGTGATCAGGAGAGGTACGGGCAAAAGACGCTGGCGGCGGAATACGGTATGCCGGTGGCCCTGAATGTTGGAGATTTGTTGATAGGCGAGGGCTATAGATTGATTGGTGAGACGCGATTTTCACCTGAACAAAAGGCCGCGATGTTGCTGGCTGCAAGCGAAGGCCAGCGGGAATTGTGCCGCGGACAAGGTGCGGAATTGTTCTGGCAACAGAATCCAGCGCCGCTTGGAGCGGCTGCGGTGCTGGACATATTCAGGAAGAAGACCGCGCCGGCGTTTGAAGTTGCACTGCGTCTGGGGGCGCTTTGTGCCGGCGTTGAACGGGCTGCGGAAGTAACGGCGGCAATGGCAGCATATAGTGAAGCTCTGGGAATTGCCTATCAGATTCGCGATGATCTTGAAGATTGGAATGGCGGGGATGGAAAGACTGATGCAGTTGCAGGCCGGCCCAGCCTGTTGCTGGCCATTGCGTATGAACGCGCAGCCGGCGGACAGAAGGCGTTGTTGGAAGCTGCGTGGCGGCGGCGCATGACTCCGGGAGGCGCTGAAGGTGAGGTTGAGGGATGCGTGCTGGGGCTGAAAGCTGATGAACGGGCAAGGGTGTTGCTTGAGACTTACAAAGAACAGGCTGTGCGCGCTTGCGGGCAGGTGGAAAATCCAAATTTGAAGGGGCTGCTGCGCCGGATAATCGGCAAGATATTCAACGACATTGAAATCAAGGGCTGGTGCAAGGAGGTGCAGCGGGTTGCAAATGGCGAAGAAACAAAAGACGTCGCACAGACCGCTTGAAATGTAACTTTCCTCATGGGCCTTCGGCCAGCGGCGGCGTGGGCGCTGCAGCGGGCTGGTGTTCGGGCAGTTTTTTATTAACCAGAACAATCCATGTAATCACGCCGGTTATTAGTGAAAGGCCGGCGCCCACGAGAAATGGGGTTGAGGCATGCAGATAATATGTTATGCCGGCAAACATGGGGCCTGTAATGCGCGCCAGACTGCCCATGCTTTGAGCCACCCCCAAAGTTGCGCCCTGTTCGTGGCCGGGCGTCAACACTGAAATAAGCCCGAAAAGCGGTGGACGTGTCAGGCCGGCGCCAATTGATAGAAAAGCCACTGCCACAAGCAACCAGCGCCATGCATGGCCATCTGAACTTGTCAATGTGCTCCAGGTCAACTGTCCTTTTCCGTGGAAGAAAGGAAGCGGAATCATGCTCGCGCCGACAATGAAAAGGCTTATCGCAATGAGGCGGGGTTCACCAAGCCATTTGACAAGCCTTCCAATCATGCCGCCCTGAACGATTGCCCCTACAACTCCACCAAAAGCGGTCAGCAATGCAACTGTCCGGGCATCCTCACCCTTGGAAGCGTCAAGGCTGAAATTTCGCCCAATCAACAGGCCGAGTGTGGTTTCGTAGCAGGTAAAGCAGAATGTGGCGCAAAAGAAGACCATGATGAGCAGCCCTATACGAGGATGGCGCATTGTTTCCAGCCAATGTTCGAGGCGCGGCCGTTGCACAATGGCGGCGGCGCTTTCGTGGCGGCTTTCTGGCAATATGCAAAAAGCCAGCGCAAAATTCAGGGCGCAAAGTGAAGAAGCCACGAAGCCGGGACCGGAGTGACCGAAATATTTCAAGGCTACGAATCCGATGGCCGGGCCGAAGATGAATCCCAAACCGAAGGCCATGCCAATCAATCCCATGCTTTTGGAACGTTTGTCCGGCGGTGTGATATCGGCGATGTATGCCTGCGCGACCACAACATTTGCGCCGCAGATTCCGGCGACAATGCGCGAGGCCAGGAGCATGGCGATGGCCGTCTGGCCGTCCAAGCGCGCTGCAAGGCCGAAGACAAGATATGAAAGGCTGGCGCAAAAGGTGCTGCCCAGAAGGACGGGTCTGCGGCCGATTTTGTCGGACAACCGTCCCCAAACCGGAGCAAACAGGAACTGCATGGCCGAATAACTGGCCATGAGCAGGCCGACCTGCCAGCCGGCGGCTCCAAATTTCTGGCCGTAAATCGGCACCAGCGGCAGCACAAGGCCAAATCCCACCAAGTCCATGAAAACGGTGAGAAAGATGGTTCCCAGCCGCGGCCTTCTCATACTCTTGCCTGCATGTTGAATGCCCTCAAGCACCTCGAAATTTAGGCGGCCTGGCTGAAATCGCAAGGCTGGATTGGAGAAAGAGAGGACAAAATTTTTGCGTGATTTTTTGCCACAAGGAGTGTTAACTGCCGGCATGATCATTTGGATGATGGCCGGTTTGTTGTTGGTGGGGACCGTGGTTCTTGGCTACACGCAGGGAGCGGTGCGCACGGGTATATCGGCATTGGGACTGCTTTTGGGCATGTTGCTGGCGATGCCGCTTTCACCAATTGTCCAGCCGATGGTGGCACGGGTTGGCGGCACGCAAATTCACGCAATGTTTCTGGCGCCGGTCGTCGTGTTGATGGTTTTTGTGATTGTGTCCAAGGTGATTGCCCAGGCGGTTCATTTGAAGGTTGACACCTACTACCGCTACAATGTTCCCGAATATGTATTTGCATTGTACCAGCGGACAAATGAGCGGTTTGGCGCGGCGTTGGGCGCCATAAGCGCCTTGTTGTACCTGATTTTCATTTGCACGGTCATTTGTGTTCTGGGCTATCCGGTGTACCAACTTTCTTCGGAGGAGAAGGATTCGCCGGCGTGGCGGTGGCTGGTTAAAGCCGTTGAAGCGGTGAAGACAACGAAGATGGATCGCGTGGTTGCGGCCTTTAACCCGGCTCCGCAGAGCTATTATCAGGCGTGCGACTTGTTGGGCATGCTGTATCACAATCCATTATTGCTGGGGCGGCTTGCCAATTACCCGCCGCTGATGGTCATGGAAGATCGCGAGGAGTTCAAAGCCATAGCCAACGACCTGGAACTTATAGAGCGCATACAGCAATATCCGCCTCTGCCTTTCCAGCAAATTATCGGCGAGCCGAAAATTCAGGCCGTGGTGACAAACAAGGAAATTCTTACGGCGGTTTTGAAACTGGACCTGAAGGATTTGTCGAATTATTTGCAGACCGGCGTTTCCGAAAAGTACGGCGATGAAAAACTGGTTGGGCGGTGGGAGTACAACCACGGGGCATCATTGGCCGCGATGTTGCGGGCGGACCCGAAGCTGACAAATGTGCGTCGCAGGATGATAGTGATGGCTTACGATGCGTTGATGAAAGACGCCTGGATTACGGCGCATTACAATAATCAAATTGTTTTGCGGATAAAAGGCACCAATGACGTGGTGAACGTAATCAGGGGCACATGGACCAAAAACGACCCGCTTTCATACACGGTTGAATGGTCCGGCGGCGCGGATTGGAGCGGCAAACTTGCGATCAAACGCGACCGGCTCGAACTTAAAAAAGGCGAGTTCTTGGTTTTGTTCGATGCCGCCCGTTAACAGGAAAGCGGCGCTGCACCCAGATGCATGCTGGAAAAATGGTTTCAACTTTCAGCCAATGGAACGTCGGTTAAGCGGGAAATAACAGCCGGCCTGACCACCTTTGCCGCGTTATCCTACATATTGGCGGTAAACCCCAGCATACTGAAAGATGCTGGAATGGATTTCGGAGCGCTGGTAACGGCCACGGCGCTGGCGTCAGCAATCATGACGGCGGCAATGGCGCTGGCCACCAACTATCCTATTGCGCTGGCTCCCGGCATGGGCATGAACGCCTTTTTTACCTATACCATCTGCATTGCCCACAAAGTGCCGTGGAACGCCGCGCTGGCGATGGTGTTTCTAAGCGGCTTGCTTTTCATGGTGTTAACCATTGGGGGCATTCGCCGGCGGATAATTGAGGCCATACCACATGAGATGAAAATAGCCATAACCTGCGGCATCGGGCTGTTCATAGCCTTCATCGGGCTACAGAAAGGTGGCATAATAGCAGGCAGTCCGGCCACCATGGTGACTGTTGGCAAGTTGTCCGCGCCTCAACCGCAATTGGTTTTGCTGGGCATTGTGGTGAGTGCCATTTTGATATGGCGGAAGATTCGCGGTGGCATAATTCTTACGATATTGGGACTCGCGGCTGCAGGGCTGGTTGTTTCCGCGCCGGATGGCTCCGGCCCGCTGACGCGTTTGCCGGAGCAAGTGGTGGCGATGCCGGCATCGTTGGCGCCAACATTCCTCAAGTTGGATTTGGCGGCAGTTTTCAATAATTTACTGCAATGGTACCCGTTGATTCTGGCAATCCTGTTTGTGGATTTGTTCGATAACATGGGCACACTGATCGGGGTGGCCTCGCGGGCGGGGCTTTTGGACCGCTCCGGAAATTTGCCGCGTTTGGGCAGGGCGCTGGCTGCCGATGCGTCGGCTGCAATGGTTGGTTCATGTCTTGGCACATCAACAGTCACCAGCTACATCGAATCCGCCGCCGGAGTTGAGGAAGGCGGGCGCACCGGGCTTACTGCGCTTACTGTGTCGGTCTGTTTTCTGCTGGCGTTGTTTTTCCACCCGGTAATCCGAATGATACCAGATTTTGCGACAGCGCCGGCGCTGGTAATCGTCGGGGTATTGATGATGCAGGGCGCAACTGAACTTGATTGGAAGGATTTTTCAAAGGCAGCGCCTGCGGTGCTGACGATGTTTTTGATGCCTTTGACCTTCAGCATCAGCGAGGGGCTGACCATTGGCTTTTTGGTGTATGTGGCGCTGCAAGTTGGTATTGGGCGCGCCCGCAACATTACGCCTGTTGGCTATATGCTGGCGGGGCTTTTCCTGCTGCATTTGATCACGCGGTAAAACGCTTCCATCAACGAGGGACAAGACAACAGCGGATTTCAATCCACAGGAGCTTTTTTTTGACGGCGTTGAGACAACGCCATTGGCGGCGCTTCAAAATGGGATTTCTCTGACTACAAAACGGCGCGGAAATTGGGCATTATGACGCGCTACGCGAAACGCCCATGACAATGCTTGTACTTTTTGCCGCTTCCACAAGGGCAGGGGTCGTTTCTGCCGACCTTTGGGCCGGAGCGCACCGGTTGCGCCTTTGAGACGGCCTCGTTGGCCTCGCTGACAATGTCGCTGGACTTCTTGTGCGGTGGAGCACTGCCTGATGAAGCAGTGGATGTGCCGCTGTAGGCGCCTGACGCCTCGTGGATGGCCAATTGCGGGAGACTTCGGAGGAAGTTCTCGAAAGCCATGACGCTAGACGCGCTGCGGAAGATGTTGTGGCAAATCTCACTTTTGATGCTGACCATTAAATCGTCGAACATCTTGTATGCCTCGGCCTTGTACTCGATAAGCGGGTCGCGCTGGCCATAGGCGCGCAATCCGATTGAGTTGCGGAGCGCGTCCATGGCGTAAAGATGCTCCCGCCACAGTTTGTCAATGGCGCTGAGCATGGTGAAGCGCTCGACGGCGGCAAGAGCCTCCGGAGCCTCGAATTGTATTTTCAATTCATAGGCTTCGCGCACCCGTTTGATAATGTGGCGGCAAACGGCCAGTTGAGCAGCCGAAAGCCCGTCGAAAAGAGAGCCTGGGACCGGTGTTTCGGTGGCATTGGAAGCGATCTGGCGAAGTTCTTCCTCAGACTGATTGATTGGGAAATTCAAGTTGACCCAGTCCGCAAGAGGGCGCGGATTCCATGAATGAGCATCTTCGCCCGCGAGCGCAGTTTCCTCCTGCACCTTGGAGACGACGACCTCTTCCATGACATCCATGAGCCTGTCGCGCACATCATCGGAGTGCAAAATTTCATTGCGAAATCCGTAAACGACTTCGCGCTGCTTGTTCATCACATCGTCATATTCGAGCACGCGTTTGCGGATTTGGAAGTTTTGCTGTTCGACCCTTTTCTGGGCCGATTCGATTGAGCGATTCAAAAGCGGGTGTTGAAGTTCCTGACCCTCCTCATAACCGATTCGCTCCATCACCTTGACAATCCGGTCCGAACCGAACAATCGCATCAGATCGTCCTCAAGCGAGATGAAGAAGTGAGATGAGCCGGGATCGCCCTGACGTGCGCAACGTCCACGGAGCTGGCGGTCTATGCGGCGGGCCTCGTGTCGTTCAGTGCCTATTACATGCAGCCCGCCCAGTTCGGCGACGCCCGGGCCAAGTTTAATGTCGGTGCCGCGGCCTGCCATGTTTGTGGCGATGGTGATTGCCCCGTGCTGGCCTGCTTGCGCCACGATCTCGGCCTCGCGTTGGTGGTATTTTGCGTTGAGGACGTTGTGGACAAGGCCCTTTTGCTGGAGCATGCGGGACAGATGCTCGCTGGTCTCAACCGATACGGTTCCGACGAGGATTGGGCGGCCCTGGGCGTGGATTTGCTGGATTTCGCGGACTACGTTGTCGAATTTTTCACGTTTTGTTTTATAGACCGAGTCGTCCATGTCCTTGCGGATGCATGGCTTGTTGGTCGGGATGACAAGAACCCCGAGTTTGTAGATGTCCCAGAACTCCTGCGCCTCGGTTTCGGCGGTGCCGGTCATGCCGGCCAGCTTGTGGTAGAGGCGGAAATAGTTTTGGATGGTGATGGTTGCGTAAGTCTGGTTTTCGCGCTCGACTTCGACACCTTCCTTGGCTTCGACAGCCTGATGCAGGCCATCACTCCATCGCCGTCCGGTCATCAGGCGTCCGGTGTTCTCGTCCACAATAATCACCTTGTTGTCCTGGACAACATAATGGACATCGCGCAGATAGAGGCAGTAGGCCTTCAACAATTGGGAAATGGCATGAATGCGCAGCGATTTTGTCTCAAACTCCTTTTGTATTTTTTCTTTTAATTCAAGGCGCGTTTTGAGGTCCTTTGTGGGATCGCTGTCAACTTCATGGAAAGCCGTTATCATGTCGGGCAACATGTAGGCGTCCGGGTCATTTGGGCTGAGGTATTGCCGGCCTTTTTCGGTCAAATCCGCCTCATGTGTTTTTTCGTCCATGGCGAAATACAGCTCCTCTTTCTGTGCATAGAGGGCTTTTTTCGTCTGGTCGGCATGAAGCTCAAGTTCGGCACGTTGGAGCAGGCGCAGGTTGGCCGGGTCCTCCAACATTCTGGCAAGCCTCGCTGAACGCGGCGTGCCCATGCGCACTTTGTAGAGCAGCAGGCCGATTTGCCTTTCGATTTCCTCCATGTCCAATTGTTTGTCGCCATCATTGGAGTTGAGCTTTTTGGAAAGACTTTCGGCCTCTGTCAGAAATTGTTCGCAAAGCTGTTCTTGTTTGCGGACGAGGTTGTGGATCATCGGCTTGTATTGATTGTAGATTTCCACATCCGCGTTCACCACGGCAGGGCCGCTGATGATGAGCGGGGTGCGCGCCTCGTCAATTAGAATGGAGTCAACCTCGTCAACAATTGCGTAGTAATGGCCGCGCTGGACTTGTTCCTCCTTGCTTGTGGCCATGCCGTTGTCGCGAAGATAATCAAAGCCAAACTCGGCGTTGGTTCCGTAGGTGATGTCGCAGTAATATTGTGCGCGGCGCTCTTCCGGGGATTGGTCGTGGAGAATACAGCCTACTGACAGGCCGAGAAATTGATAGATGGCGCCCATCCATTCGCTGTCGCGGGCGGCCAGATAGTCGTTTACCGTAACCACATGAACGCCCCTGCCGGAGAGGGCGTTAAGGTAAACAGGAAGGGTTGCGACGAGAGTTTTGCCTTCGCCGGTTGCCATTTCGGCTATGCGCCCGTTATGCAGCGCCCAAGCGCCGATGAGCTGAACGTCAAAGGGCACCATGTCCCATTTAATGACATGGCCGCGGACGGTTATTTCCTTGCCAAGCAGGCGGCGGCAGGCGTTTTTGACGACTGCGAACGCCTCCGGCAAAATTGCATCCAATTCCCGTTTTAACTCGTCGAGGTCTTGTATCGCGCTCAATTTGGCCTTCCAAGCCATGGTTTTTTCGCGCAATGCTTCATCGGGCAGCGATTGGAGCGACTTCTCGATTTCGTTGATGCGTGCAATAAGCGGGCGAAGCCGCTTTATCTCGCGCTCGTTTTTCGTGCCAAAAACTTTTTTAATGATGTAACCGATCATGTCTTCAAAAAGCCAACTGTAGTTATAACCTTACGGGACTTGTTCGCTGGCGTCAAAGACTAAGAAATTTGATTGCCACCTGCGTCCGGCTGGCGGCCGCACTGAGGGTTCCGTTTGCATTGGTTCAAGAGATTGACTCGCTCAAAGAATTGCTGCCTTTTGTGGCGCGTCCATGAGCAAATCACTCCGGAGTTGTCAGGGCGGGTGCGGCGTCCTGGTTGAGCGTACCCGGCGGGACATCCTCGACTTTTGCGTTTTTCGCCAGAAAATCAATGACCTTTTGTGTGAGTATGGATTCGCTTATCTTTTCCAGGGAGCCATCGCGCTGTTGTACCTCTTTGATAAACGCCTTCAATTCCATGTTGGCTTGCGATGCCAAAAACGCCATGCCGTTGATTAAATCTTCGCTTGAAACTTCTATTTTCTCCTTTTGTGCGATTTTCTTGAAGACGAAAGCGGCCTTTACCCGCTCACGGGCGCTGGCAAGGGCGGCGCTGTGGATGTTGTCCTTTTCTTTTTCAATTATTTCCTTTGAAACTCCCCGGCGGCGATTTTCAGCCACGATGTCAAAGACGATCTGCCGGGTCTCTTCTTCAACGAATGATTCCGGCAACTCTTTGATGGATACCTTGGACATCAATTCCTTGACAACCTGGGAGCGAATAGAGGCGTTTTGTTTGTAGGCAAGGTCTTTTTCGAGGTCGGCGCGAACGCCGGCGCGCAGCGCCGCCATGTTTTCAGCGCCGTAACTCTTTGCAAAATTGTCATCAGCCTCGGGCAACTTTTTCTCGCGCACCTCGACTATGGTCACCTGATATAGGGCTGTCTTGCCGGCAACTTCCTTGATGACGAAATCAGCCGGGAAATTAACCGTCACAGTTCTGGTTTCACCGGCGCTTGCCCCGATAAGCTGTTCGGTAAAACCGGGCAGGAACTCTCCTTGCTCGATTTTAATCCAAAATTTATCCTTCCCGGCAAGGCCGCGGGCGGTTGGGTTGAAGTCAGTCAGCGGCTTTCCTTCGCAGGTGCCGGTGTAATTGATGACGGCCACATCGCCTTGCTGGATGGGGCGGGAAACCGGCTCGAAACGGCTCTGTTGCGAGCGCAACAGATCAATGGCGCGGGTGACATCCTCCTCGGTGATGGTCCGAACTTCGCGTTTGGCCGGCAGTCCCTTGTATTCGGGCAATTCAAAATCCGGCGCAGTTTCAACCGTGACCACGTAACTCAACGGCTGGCCGGGCGCAAATTGGATTTCCTCGGGCTGGTTTATGCTAACGAAATCAAGTTTCTGCTCCTCGCGGGCTTTGGTGAGTGTCTCCCGGATGAGATTCCGCTCGGCCTCGTGGATGATGTCATTTTTGAATGCTTTGAAAACCATTTGACGTGGGGCTTTTCCCGGACGGAAACCAGGGAATGAAGCATGCCGCATGTATTCAGTGGTTACCTTTTCAATGGTGGCATCCACCGCCGCGGCGTCCTCCTCAATGCGCAACAGTTTTTTGCAATCGCTTAAATTATCAACAGTTACTTTCACAGTGCTTGCCTTTCAATTCAGAGCCACGCGCCGGCGCTTTCATGCCCGGGCGGGGCAAGCCAGAAAAGCTAGGCAATATATTTGAGGCCGTCAAGTTTTGCCTTGAAATTTTTTCCAGAATGAGGCTATCGGCCAGGCTGCGGCTGGAGCACGGCGGGTGTTCCAATGTTGCCCCAGCGGTCCAGCGCGGATATGGCCACGACATCAGGCGCCGGGGTTCTGAAACTGATCGAGGCGCGGTCGCGCGGCAATACTTCGGTGAACCATGAGGAGCCGGATTTGGCCTGAACCACCCATCCTTTGAGTGTGGTTTTTGATGAAGACTCCCAGATAATGTTAATGCCGCCGGTTGAGGCGTTGCCGCCAAGATATGCCTTCGGTTTGGGCGGCCCGCTTTTTTTCTGATTCGGACAGACTGGCGGCAATGCGCAATTGGCGTACAATTCCCGGCCCAGAGCATCTGCGAGCGCCGTTTTTTGCAGCGCTTTGATGCTCCAGTGGACGTGTCCGCTTGTGCCGGGCTGGCGGCGGGTTGTTTGGATTTGCTTGATTATTTCGGTGGATTCCCATGTTGTCCCCACATTCCGGCTGTTGATGCCCGGACATAGCAGGACTTGTTTTGTGTTTTGCTCGACCCACCATTCAAGCAGGCGGGAAAAGCTCTGTTCTTTTGCTCCAAGGCTCCAATAAAGCTGCGGCACAAAATAGTCCATCCAACCTCTTTGAAGCCAGTAGCGCGAGTCAGCATAAAGATTTTCATAAGGATCATATCCCTTTATGCCTGCGGGAAAGCCCGGGCGCCAGATGCCGAATGGGCTGACGCCAACTTTAACCCACGATTTTTCCGATTTTACCGCGTTGAAAAGCCTTTCAATAAAACGATTTACATTTTCCCGCCGCCAGTCTGTTCTGGAAAGTTTCCCGCCGCTTTTCTGGTATTTTTGCCACGATGTTTCGTCCGGGAAATCGAGCACTTTTCCTTCCTCGTCCTTCTCCTTGTATGGGTAGAAGTAATCGTCAATGTGAACACCGTCCACGTCATAGCGTCTGACAACGTCCAGTATCACCTTGATTGAGTAGTCTTGAACGGCTTTTTCCCCGGGGTCCAGCCAGAGGTGTTTGCCGTAGGTTTTAACAAGGGCAGGCCGTGTCTGGCTGACGTGGTTTGGTGAAGGAGGGGATTTGGCAGACGGGTGTCTTGCTCTGAAGGGGTTGAACCACGCATGTAATTCCAAGCCGCGCGCGTGCGCCTTGTTTATTGCAAATTCCAATGGATCGTAGAATGGCTCAGGTGCCTTGCCCATCCGGCCTGTCAGATATTCAGACCAGGGTTCAATTGAAGAGGCGTAAAGGGCGTCGCAGGCAGGGCGCACCTGTAGGATGATGGCGTTAAGTTTTATTGAAGCTGCCTGGTCAATTATGGCTTCCAACTCAGCTTGCTGCTGTGCAACCGGCAGCCCCGGCCGGGATGGCCAGTCTATATTGGCCACGGAGGCGACCCAGACGCCGCGAAATTCCCTTGGTGGCGCCGGCGGTTCAATTCGCGGTTGAGTGGTTCGCGCCGCGTGAATTGAAAAGGTTGTTGAAAACAGGAGCGCAAACAGGCATTGCGTCCATTTAACTTGCTGTGGCGTGAACAGGCCAAACATGCGCGCCAAGTAAAAGGCATTGGGGGCCGGTGATAAACAAAAAAATGTACAACAGTGGAGCATGTCTGCCCTGGAGCCGGGTGACACTTTCTTTTGGCGCATTACGCATGTTTCGGGCCAGACTGGAGTCCGTGCGTGGAAATTGAATCGGAATTGACGCAAGCTGCCGCGCATTTGGATAATTTTTCATGGTCTTGGCGAAACCAAGCCATTAAAATGGGTGTTTGTTTGACTGGGAAAATGAATGACGGTCCAATGATTGAAGTCCGCGACCTGACGAAGCGTTATGCCGGACGGGTTGCTGTGGACGGGATTTCCTTCAGCGTTGCGCGGGGGGAAATCGTTGGATTATTGGGACCCAATGGCGCCGGTAAGAGCACGACTTTGCGAATTTTGTCATGTTTTTTGCCGGCCACATCCGGCAGCGCACGTATTGCGGGCTTTGATGTTTTTACGCAGCATGAGGAGGTGCGCCGGAGGATAGGGTACATGCCCGAAAACAACCCTTTGCATAAGGACATGCGCGTGCGTGATTATCTGAAATTTCGGGCGCGGTTGAAAGGACTTGGTTACAAGGCGTCGCGGGAACGAGTGGACGTTGTGATGCAGCAAGTTGGGTTGGCGGATGTCGGGCGCAGGGTAATAGGCCATCTATCAAAGGGCTATCAGCAGCGTGTGGGGCTGGCCGATGCGCTGGTGCATGACCCCGAGCTGGTGATTCTGGATGAGCCTACACTTGGCCTTGACCCGAACCAAATCCGCGCTGTGCGCCAGCTTATAAAGGATTTGGCGCCGCGGCACACGGTTTTGCTTTCCAGCCACATTTTGCCTGAGGTTGAGATGACATGCGGGCGTGTGCTGATCCTGGACCGCGGCCGGGTACTGGCGGCGGACACGCCCGAGAACTTGCAGAAAATCTTTGAGGCCAGCCGTGCCGTTGTTGCTGAAATAGCGGCATCTGCTGAGGAACTGCGCAATTGCTGGGAGGCCATGGCCGAGGTGACGCACTTTGACATTGCGCCTGCCGGCGGTGAATATCAGCGATGCACATTCACGGCCCGGGCCGGCGTGGATTTGCGTCCCAAGATTTACGAAGCCGTTCGCCAACGCGGCTGGCGTTTGCGGGAATTAACACGGGATCGCTACACATTGGAGGACGTATTTGTCCGGCTCACGCGTCCGGAGAAGGATGAACAGTGATGATGCGCGTCTTCTTAACATTGGTACGGCGTGAAGTGGGGGCGCATTTTGTGTCATGGACGGGCTACGTGGTGGTGGCGGCGATGCTTTTTCTGCTCGGATTGAGCTTCATAGGAATCTTGCATGCGTTGAACGCCGAGCCGCTGACGCAGCCGTTGACCGAGATTTTCAACGACAGCTTCGCATTTTGGGTGATAGTGCTTATAGGCGTGCCCCTGATTACGATGCGCTCCTTTGCGCAGGAAAAGCATTCGGGGACTTTTGAAACGCTAATGACAACGCCTGTCAGCGACGTTGTGGTGGTTGCAGGCAAGTACGCCGGCGCATTGTTGATGTACTGTTTGATGTGGGTGCCGCTGGCGCCATTGTTGCTGGTTTTGCGCCACTACGTGACGGCGCCGGGGGCGCTTGACTATGGTGTGTTGGGGACAACCGCCCTGGGGATGTTCCTGTTGGGTGGGTTATACGTGGCGATGGGGTGTCTGGCCAGCTCGCTTACACGCAGCCAGGTAATTGCCGCCATTGTAACTTTCGCAGCCGGTGTGGCCATGTTTTTGCTGGGTTTCCTTGCGCAAGCGACTCCACCGCAGCTCGGATTGCCTGCGCTGATTCTGCACCATGTGAACATGCTGGCGCATATGCGCGATTTTTCACGCGGTCTGCTGGACACCCGGGCGTTGGTGTTTTATACAACCGCCACGTTTTTGCTTTTGTACTTGAACCTCAAAGCGGTCGAAAGCCGGAGGTGGAAATAAAATGGAAGAGCCACTGCCCAGTTTTTCATTCGGTCGCAAGTTCGGGATGGGCTTTGGGGTGCTGGTGTCTTGTCTATCGGTTTTTGCCATTGTGGTGATGCTTAATTACCTTGGAGCACGCCATTTTTGGCGCGGCCCGGTTGGCAGGCAACCGGCACTTGAGCTGTCACCACGGACGCTGGGCGTCCTGGCTTCAATCACAAATGAAGTTAAAGTAATTGTGTATTATGATCCGCAGGAGCGGCTTTACAGTCAGGCGGTGGAGTTTTTGCGGGAGTACGCCGCCAAAAATTCGCGGATTAAGCTTCAACTAGTAAATCCGCTGGCTGATCCGGCGGCTGCGCAGGAGATAAAGGCGCGTTATCGTTTTCCAACCGTCAATGAAAAGAATCTTATTATTTTTGATGCCAATGGCCGAACCAAGGCTGTGTATCAACAGAATCTTGGGGATTTTGAAATTGAGGCGGTGCCGAATCCCGAGGGGCGCGAGTTTGCAAAACGATTGCGGCGTTTCCGCGGAGAGATGGAATTTACCGCTGCATTGATAAGCGTTACCTCGCCACGGCAGTACCGGGCATACTTTTTGGAAGGCCACGGAGAGCATGATCCGGCGAGCAATGATGAACTAACCGGCTATTCAAAATTTGCAGAGCTTCTGGTGGAGAATGACATACAGCCGGCCCGTCTTTCATTGCTTGGGAGCAGTGATGTGCCGGCTGATTGCAGCCTTTTGATAATACCGGGACCGGCTTCGCCGCTGTCAGAGGATGAACTGGCAAAAATTTCCAGGTATCTGAACCATGGGGGGCGGTTGTTCGTGTTATTTGGGTATCGTTCAATTGGCAAGCGGCTGGGATTGGAACAGTTGCTAATACAATGGGGGGTGGTGGTGGGCGAAAGCGTGGTGCTTGACCCGTTGCGCTCCAGCCCCGCGTCGCGTTATCAGGATTTGCAACTGACGATTGGGCCGGAGGAGGCACATCCTGTTACACGCCCGCTTTTTCAGTCTTCGCTTCATTTGTTGCTGCCAAGGCCGGTGGCGGCGATAAAGACTGCGGGGCGCGGCACCGAGACGTTGAAGGTGGATGAATTGTTGCACACGACATCTGATGGCGTTTTGGTGCGGAAAATCCAGGGAGGCATGCCCGAAATAAATCCTGCGACCGATCCACGCGGAGTTTTTTCGTTAATCGTTGCAGTTGAAAAAGGGCGGGTGCCTGGTGTGAGCGCAGGGCGCGGTTCAACGCGGATGATCGTGGCCGGTGACTCCTTGTTTTTGGGCAATCAGATGATTGAATCGGCGGCCAACCGGGATTTCGCGGCGCTTGCCATAAACTGGTTGGTGGACCGCCCGGAATTGCTCGAGGGACTGGGACCAAAGAATGTGAGCGAATACAAATTGAACCTGACGCGGGCGCAATTGAGCGCATTGCGGTGGTTGTTGATAGGGGCGCTGCCCGGTGGCGTGCTGGCGCTGGGCTTGTTGGTGTGGGCGCGCAGGAGAAATTAGCAGATAAAATGAACAAAAGCGGTACATGGATGTGGCCATTGCTGGCGTTGGCGTTGCTGGCGTTCATTTTGTTGGTTGAGCGCCGCTGGCAGCCGGAGCGCCAGTTGGGGCCGTCTTTGGCAAGGCTTTTGCCGGATTTATCGCCGGATGCGGTAACGCGGCTGCAAGTACGCCGTGGCAGGCAGTTTGTGCATCTGGAGCGCGCCGGCAAATCGTGGAAGATGGTGACTCCGGTGGTATATCCAGCACAGCCCGTACTGGTTGACAATCTGATTCAGGCGCTTGGGCGGTTGACGCGATTAAACCCGATAGTATCAACGGATTTGGCGCCGTTTGGCCTTGAAGAGCCGCAGGCTATTATTGTGGTTCATCAGGGGCGCGAGCGGCTGGAGGTTCAAATCGGCAATGCAACGCCTGTTGGCAATCAAGTATATGTGCGGGCGGTGGGGGTTCCGGGAATATACGCTGTTGACGCAAGCATTTTGGACATGGCGCCATCCAATGTGAATGAATGGCGAAGCAAAGCGCTGCTGACAAGCGAGGTTGCCCAGAGCTTTGATCGTCTGGAGGTGCGTTCACCGACACGCGGCCTGGGATTTGTTTTGTCGTACAATCCGACAAATAAAACATGGCGGCTGAGCCGGCCAATGGCTGCCAGAGCGGACCGGGTAAAAGTTGAACAGTTGTTGCTGGCGTGTCTTCAGGCGCGCGTTGAGCAGTTTGTAAGCGATGACCCTAAAACCGATTTGGAACCGCTTGGGTTGCAGCCGCCGCAGTTGGAATTGGCGCTGGGACAGGATACCAATGATTTGGTGAGCGTGACTTTTGGCAACAGCCCGTCCAACCAGCCTGCGATGGTTTATGCCCGCCGGTTGAGTCACAGCAACATCGTTTTGGTTTCAAAGGAACTGGTTGAGAAGCTTGCCATTCCGTTCACTGAACTTCGGGACAGGCATTTATTTTCGTTTGTGCCCGAATTGGTCACGCAAATTGAATTGCTTGGCGAAGAGAACATCACCATCCGCCGCCAAACCAACGGTCTGTGGCGCGTGACCGAGCCGGATGAATTTCCTGCTGACGGGATGCTTGTCATGGAGCTGTTGGGTGATTTGTTTGCCATGCAGGTTAGCCAGTTTGAGAAGGACATTGTCACTGATTTCAGCCCGTACGGGCTGGCGCAACCTCTGCGCCAGGTCACATTAAAAACCTCGGCCACAAATGAGACTGGTTTGACAAACATAATTGTGGCGCAGGCATTTTTCGGCACCAACGGCATCGGCCACGTCTTCGCGCGCAGGCACGATGAAACCTCGGTTTATGAGGTCACGGAGGCGGACTTGATGCGGCTGCCATTTTTTGCGTGGCAGGTGCGCGAGCGCAAAATTTGGAATTTTAATGTGACAAACGTGGTGCGGGTGACCGTGCGCCAGGGAGAACGCGTTCATCAGTTGATCCGGCGCGGCCAGACAAACTGGGTGTTTGGAACAGGCTCGCAAGGTTTGCTGAATGCCGCTGGCGTGGAGAGTGTTGTCAGGCAACTTGGGCAGTTGTCCGCCGCTGCATGGGCTGGCAGGGGAGCGGAGGCGCGTTCAAGATTGGGATTCAACCCGCCATCAATGCGGGTGGAAATCGAAGTCAACGAAGCGGGAAAATTGAACACTTACACGCTTGAATTTGGCGCGCAAAGCCGGGCGCAGGTTCCATGGGCCTCGGTGCAGTTGGATGGGCAGTGGTGGTGCTTTGAATTTCCATGGCATCTCTACCGTGATATGGCGCGGGATTTGTTTCCGGTGACCGTGCCTGCGGGTTGATGGTGCGCGGCAAAAAAGCATTTACGCCGGTTGCATGGGTGCGGTTTTGAACGGCTGCATTCAACAGTGGGAGATGAAATTGTATGGGGACTGCAAAACTCAAACGACCAGTTACGCTTGTGACAATGTCGGTTTTGCTGCTGGCATTGGCGCTGCCGGCGGACAACCCTGCAAACAACGCTTCGCGCGTGGTTGTAAGGCCGGCAGACAACAGACAGGCGCTTGTCAATCCCTGCATGGGATGGACGCTGCATTTTTATTCCAATCTTATCGAAAATTATGGCTCAAAACTGGAGCCATCGGACACACTGGATGATTGGCCCGGGCTGTCGGTGGTTTATCTCCGTGTGCCCTGGTCGTTTCTGGAGCCTGCAGAGGGGAAGTTTAACTGGCCTTTGCTGGACGGGCCGGCGCAGCGCTGGATATCGAAAGGGCGCCAGATTGCATTGCGGATAAGTTGTTGCGAGAGCTGGCTGCGTTACGCAACGCCTGCGTGGGTGGAAAAGGCGGGGGCAAAAGGCGTGGATTTTGAGTTTGGCAAGGGACCGCGGGCCGGCGGGCCGCTGTGGGAGCCGGATTATTTGGATCCTGTTTTTCTGGCAAAACTGGACAAGTTCCTTGAGGCATTGGCGCGCAGGTACGATGGAAACACAAACGTCGCCTTCATGGACATCGGCTCGTTTGGCATGTGGGGAGAGGGCCATACCGGCTTTGGCAGCCGGCTGGATGAGGCCAGGACACTTGAGGTTGTGAAACGGCACATTGATTTGCATCTGAAACATTTCAAAAAAACGCTTCTTTGCATAAGCGATGATGTGGCAGGTCCCAGCAAGCCCGGACGACATTTTCCGGCAATGGACTATGCGCTGGCTCATGGCGTGACCATGCGGGATGATTCCATATTGGTGCAGCCCCCGCCGCACTCATGGTATCATGCAGAAATGGCCCAGGAATTCTGGCCGCGATTGCCTGTTATTCTTGAGCATGAACATTATGGCCCATCGAAAAAGAAAGGTGCATGGAGCAATGATCTGTTGGTCAAGGCAGTGGAGGATTATCACGCAAGTTACATGTCAATTCATTGGTGGCCGCGCGAGTTGCTGGGTGAAATTCGCGAGGCTGTTGACCGGATCAATTTAAGGCTGGGTTACCGTTTGCAGCTTCGCGAAGCAAGCTGGCCCGAGGAGGCGGTGCGCGGGCAGCCATTTGAAATTGAAACACATTGGGCCAACGCGGGTGTTGCTCCATGTTATCCGGGCGGCTTTTGGGCTTTTACGATCAAGGACGGCAAAAATGGGATTGTTTCGGTTCATGTGGACGATGGATTTGACATGCGCGAATTGAAAGTAGGGCCTGCCGGGCAGGCGCCGGTTGAGAAGCGGCGGTTGGAGGCCGTGGTTGCCTTCAAGCACGTTGACCCGCGCGGGCAGCATGTTCCACCAACGCCAGCCGGGGAGTACAGTGTTTATGTGTCGGTTGGGGCGCGGGATGGTACGCCTGCAATTGCGCTGCCGTTGCCGGGCGACGATGGCTTCAAACGCTACAAATTGGGGGTTATCAAACTCAAGTGACTGCCTTGAGAATTTTTGTTGATTCAACCGCGGGTGCCGTATAAGTTGGCCGTGTTGCCGGCAACGAATTGGAAGCGGTGTCGGCCAAAAGATAATCAAAACAAAAGTAATTTGAATTATGGCAAAAAAATCCAGCGAAGCGTTTCCGGACATCAAGTCAATCGTTTACGAAGGGCCGCAATCCAAAAATCCACTGGCCTTCAAATACTACAACCCGGATGAGGTGGTTGAAGGAAAGACGATGAAGGAACACCTGCGGTTTTCGGTGGTGTACTGGCATACATTCAGGGGTACCGGGGCCGACCCGTTTGGTGTTGGCACGATGATCCGGCCATGGGATGACGGCACAAATTCGCTGGAGAATGCCAGACGGCGCGTGCGGGTGGCATTTGAATTCATCCAAAAGCTTGGAGCGCCATTCTATGCTTTTCATGACAGGGATGTTGCGCCTGAGGGGGCAACCCTGCGGGAGACAAACAAGAACCTTGACGAGGTGGTCAAGGTCATGAAGGAAGAGCAGCAAAGGACAGGCATAAAGTTGTTGTGGGGCACGGCATGTTTGTTTGCGCATCCCCGTTATGTGCATGGGGCCGCAACCAGTTGCAACGCCGATGTGTTTGCATACGCGGCTGCGCAGGTCAAAAAATGCCTCGAAGTCAGCCATGAACTCGGCGCCGCCGGCTATGTCTTTTGGGGCGGGCGCGAGGGCTACTCAACGCTTTGGAATACCAACATGAAGCGGGAACTTGAGCATCTGGCCAGGTTCTTGCACATGGCGGTGGATTACAAAAAGAAAATTGGATTCAAAGGGCAGTTTTACATTGAGCCCAAGCCGAAGGAGCCTACCAAGCACCAGTACGATTCGGATGCTGCCGCATGCCTGAATTTTTTGCGCGAGTACGATTTGATGGGGCACCTGAAACTGAATTTGGAAACGAATCATGCGACGCTGGCCGGGCATACAATGCAGCATGAGCTGGAGGTTGCAGGGTCGGCGGGCGCCCTCGGCTCGATTGATGCAAATACAGGCGATGAGCTGCTTGGCTGGGACACTGACCAGTTCCCGACGAGCGTTTATCTGACAACACAGATAATGTACACAATCCTGAAATATGGCGGTTTCACAACCGGCGGGGTGAATTTCGATGCCAAGGTGCGGCGTGAGAGCTTTGAGCCAATCGATTTGTTCTATGCGCACATTGGCGGCATGGATGCATTTGCGCGCGGCCTCAAGATTGCGGCGGCGATTCGCAAGGATGGCCGCCTCGCCGAGTTTGTCAGACAACGCTATGCCTCCTGGGATTCCGGCATTGGGGCAGACATCGAGAAGGGGAAGGTTGGCTTTGAGGAGCTTGAGAAGTACATGCTCGATAAGGGCAATCCGGCGCCCAATGTCAGCGGGCGACAGGAATTCCTCGAGAATTTGATCAACGAATTTATTTAAGCCGGATTTAAGATTGAACATTGGTGTTCGCACGCCATGATTAGCTCATGACAACAACGCCCATTTTGCAGGTGGAATTGCCGGGGGTCAAAAAGCTCAAAAGCGGCAAGGTCAGGGAAATTTTTGATTTGGGCGAGAGCCTGCTGTTGGTTGCGACCGACCGGATAAGCGCGTTTGACTGCATAATGCCGAATGGCATTCCCCGCAAGGGGGAGGTGCTGACTCAGATATCGCATTTCTGGTTTGATCAAACAGCCGGGCTTGTGCCGAATCACAGGCTTTTGGGGCCGCAGGACCCTCTGCCGTCGAAACTGGCGCCGCACGCTGAAATTTTGGCAAGGCGCAGCATGATCGTAAAAAAATGCCGTCCGCTGGCCATAGAATGTGTTGTCCGCGGCTACCTGGCCGGTTCCGGGTGGAAGGAGTATAAGGCAAACCAGACGGTGTGCGGGATAAAGTTGCCGGCCGGGCTGTTGGAATCATCGGAGCTTCCGGAGCCGATATTTACGCCGGCGACAAAGGCCGAAAGCGGGCATGATATAAACATCACGTTTGAAGAAGCCGCCCGTTTGGTTGGAGAGGAGACTGCCGCGAAAGTTCGGGAGTTGAGTTTGAAGATTTACAAATTCGCCCGTGAATACGCGTGCCAGCGCGGGATTATCATAGCGGATACCAAGTTCGAGTTTGGTATATGGGATGGGCAGTTGCTTTTGATTGACGAGGTATTGACTCCTGATTCATCGCGCTTCTGGCCGGCAGACCAATACAAGCCGGGCCGCAGCCAGCCGAGTTTCGACAAACAATTCGTGCGTGACTATCTTGAGACGCTGGCATGGAACAAGACGCCGCCGGCGCCGGAGCTGCCGCCTGATATTGTAGCCAGGACACAGGAGAAATATTTGGAGGCATATCAAAGGCTTGCCGGCCGGCCGCTGTAGTGACTGGCTCAATGCAAACCGCCATTGCGCAATCACATCAAATCAGTTAGATTCGGGCTGTGAGCGGATGGTGGCGAATATGTCAGGGAGGAAGCCTGCTTTTGATGGCCGCAGGGCTGGGCGGGTGTTTCATGCCTTCGGACCGCCAGTTGGATGAGCAGAAAGACCAATATTTCATAGCCGGCAAGGCGGCGCTTAACCGATTTGATTACAAGGGTGCGGCCCAGGCGTTTGAGAAGGCGCTGGAAGTTAATCCACGGTCAGCTTCGGCGCACTTCGAGCTTGGGGTGTTGTACGAGCAGAAATTGCAGGGTGAAAACAATTACGCAATCGCCATTTACCATTACAATCGTTTCCTACAGTTGCGCCCCGATTCGGAATATGCCGGAGTTGTAACGCAGCGCATAATGGCCTGCAAGACCGAGTTGGCGAAACCGATCATTTTTCCGCCGGGCAGCCAGGCTTTGCAACGGGAGATGGAGCAGCTCAAAGTGGAGAATGCCCAGCTCAAAACCCAAATTGAGGCATGGCGGGCTTATGCTGCAAGCCTTGCATCAGGTGCAAAAGCGCAAGCGCCACCAGTACCTGTGGCGGGTGGCGGAACGCCGGTTGCCCAGGGGCAGGGACCTGTATCGCCGGGCCCTCCAGCTCCTGCCACGCTGTCCAGCAACGCGCCTGTGTCCAGAGCGCCGGCAGCCGGGATGCGCCAGTACTCGGTGCAGTCCGGCGATACGCCGACCAGCATTGCCAGAAAACATAACGTGAGCCTGAATGCGTTGCTTTCTGCAAATCCGGGGGTTGACCCGCGTCATTTAAAAATTGGACAGGTCTTGAAGATTCCACCTGCATCGCAATGAATGGATTGGGCAGCCGGGACTTTTCATGAAACAGCGTGTAATTTTTATGTTGCTGGCGGCCTTCTGGGTGGTGATGAACATCCTTCTCTGGCGCGCCGAGTATGGGGCAAAGGAATATGTTGGCGCCGCTGTTTCACCGCAACAAATTTGGGAGAAAGTGCTTACTGCAGCCGATGCCTCGACATTGGAAATTTTTCATAAGGGCAAGAGAATCGGCGCTGCGCGCTGGGTGGCTTCCATAGGCGAAGCGCACAAGGGAAGCAGCTCCGGTACGGATGAGTCGCCCGAAGGCATGGTCCGGAAAATTTCCGGATACACACTCGATTTTGACGGGAATCTTGGAGTTGAAGGTCTTGGCGGCAATTTGCGGTTTTATTTGCACTTGGTCATGAATGAACGGCAGGAATGGAAGGACATGAACTTGAGACTTGGAGTCAAGCCAATCGCTGTGGAAGTTCATGCGAATGCCGCAAATGAATCGCTTGAGCTTTCATGGCAGGACGGCATGACTGAGTGGAAAAGAAACTGGAAATTTGCGGAACTGAAGGACCCCTTGAAATTAATAGAGGAATTTGACACCGCCGGGATGCTTGGCGCATGGGTAGGGGCGATGTTGCCTGCAAAAGCTCCAACCAACACCGTCGCAGTCTCAGTGGGCATGGATTGGAAGGCGCACCATGACATATTGCGCATTGGGAGCACTGATGTGCGGGTGTACCGGCTGGAAGTGCGGTTGTTTGGCAATTACCGCGCAGTGATGATAATAAGCCGGGCGGGTGAAATAATGCGGGTGGAGTTGCCCGGGGATGTAACCATGATTAATTATGCGCTGACGACTTATTGAATGGATGAAAACACGGCGCGCGGATAAACACGGTCCCGAAATAGAAAAGACGCACTTATAAATGATTGAGCTGATTCATCTGGTGAAAAAGTTTGGCGACCTTGTGGCGGTCAATGATGTGACGCTGACAGTGTCGGCCGGGGAGTTTTTTTCCGTGTTGGGTCCCAACGCCGCCGGGAAGACAACAATGTTGAAGCTGCTGGCTGGTTTCCTAAAGCCAACTTCGGGCCACGCCAGGGTGGCCGGTTTCGACGTACAGAAACAGCCGCTTGAGGCGCGCCGCCGGATGGCGTTTATTCCGGATTTCCCGTTCTTGTATGAGAAACTGACGCCATGGGAGTTCATGCGGTTTACCGGACAACTATATGGAATGATTGATTCAGTTTTGGAGAAGGAGGGCCGGGAACTTGTCGGGCGGTTTAATTTGGAGGATTATTTGCACAAGCCAATTGAGGGACTTTCGCATGGCACAAAGCAGCGGCTGGCAATTGCAGCCGGGTTGTTGCATTCCCCCGAGGTTTTCATAGTTGACGAACCAATGGTGGGGCTGGACCCGTACCATGCCAGGGTGCTGAAAGACACGCTGAAAGAACGCAGCCGCAATGGCATGACCGTTCTGCTGTCCACACACCAGTTGAGCGTGGCCGAGGAGATGGCTGACCGCATCGGCATAATGCACCAGGGAAAACTTATAGCTGTTGGAACAAGCGAGCAACTTCGCCAGCAGGCCGGCTCGAAAGGGGCGCTGGAAGAGACATTTCTGATGCTTACGGAAGCTGAGGCAAATCTTAACGAGGAGGCGGCCCGACGGGTTTGAGCGCCGGCGCCGGTGCCGGCCATTTTTTTCCAAAAAATTCTGGCAACTGCAGCCGGCTTTGTTCAACATGAGGCCCGAAATTAACGGGGGCTTGTCCATTTTGGCGGCATGAAAGCAAAAATTGTTATTACACCGAAAAAGGCGGTATTGGACCCACAAGGAAAGACAGTGCAAACAGCGCTTCTGCACATGGGCTATGCGGGGATTGGTGATGTGCGGGTGGGCAAATACCTGGAAGTTGACTTGTCGGCGCCGGATGTGGAAAGCGCCCGCAAGACAATTGACGAAGCGTGTCATCGGTTGCTGAGCAACCCGGTGATTGAGGATTATCATTTTGAAATAGTTGAATAGCCTGGGGGATGCGGCATATTGGTGGCATTGACGGCTGCGATTCCGGGCGATGATTCGAAAATGAATTTTGCCGTTCTTCAATTTCCTGGGTCAAATTGTGACCAGGATTGTGTGCATGTGTTGCGCAACGTGCTGGGACATTCTGCATGGTTGCAATGGCACAAGGAGCGTTCGCTGAGAGGCGCGGATGCGGTAATCATCCCGGGCGGGTTCAGCTATGGCGATTACCTGCGCACGGGCGCGATTGCGCGGTTCAGCCCCGTTATGCAGGCTGTCGTTGAGTTTGCCGGGAATGGCGGACTTGTTCTGGGCATTTGCAACGGGTTCCAAATTCTTTGCGAAGCCGGGCTGCTTCCCGGAGCGCTAATCCGGAATCGCTCCCTGCAATTTCGGTGCGAGCATGTGTATTTGAAGACAGTTGCGCCGGACTCGCCTTTCACCAGAAAAATTCCAGAGGGCAGATTACTGCGGATTCCTGTTGCGCATGGCGAGGGGTGTTATTTTGCTGACGCGGCAACCATCAGGCGGCTTTTTGCAAACCGACAGGTTCTCTGGCAGTATTGCGATGCAAAGGGGCGGGTCAGTGACGATGCCAGTCCGAATGGTTCGGTTCGCAACATCGCTGGTATCTGCAATGCCACGCGGAATGTGGCAGGTCTGATGCCGCATCCTGAACGCGCAAGTGAGGGCATTCTGGGGTGCGAGGATGGCCGGCTTGTATTTGAGAGCATGATAGAGGCGTTGACTGAGCGCAAACTGGCCGTCAAATGATTGTATTTTTCTTCATCCAACATGAATGAGCCTGAAATTACTCTCGAACTGGTCCAAAAACATGGGCTGACAGCGGAGGAGTACGCACAAATCCGCGCCATCCTTGGGCGCGAGCCTACATACACAGAGTTGGGAATATTTTCGGTGATGTGGAGTGAGCATTGTTCTTACAAAAACACGCGCCCGCTTCTGAAGACATTCCCGACACGTTCCCCAAGAATACTTGTTGGCGCGGGCGAGGAAAATGCAGGCATAATTGATATTGGCGATGGTCTGGCGATAGCGTTCAAGATGGAGTCGCACAACCATCCCAGCGCCGTTGAGCCTTTTCAGGGAGCAGCCACCGGCGTTGGCGGCATCATACGTGATATTTTTACAATGGGCGCCCGCCCGGTCTGCGCTTTGGACTCGCTGCGATTTGGTGACTTGTCATCGCCGGAGGTGCGCAGACTTTTCGCTGGCGTTGTGGCCGGGATAGCGCATTACGGGAATTGTTTCGGCATACCGACAATTGCCGGGGAGGTGTATTTCGACAAGTCATTCGATGGCAATCCGTTGGTAAATGTATTTTGCCTGGGCGTGTTGCGCCATTCCCAGATAGCGCGCGGCAAGGCTCAAGGCGTTGGAAATCCAGTGTTTTACGTCGGCCCGGCAACGGGGAGGGATGGATTGGCCGGGGCTGCTTTTGCCTCGCAAGACCTTACCGAAGAATCGGCTGAGCAACAGCGCGGCGCCGTTCAGGTCGGGGACCCGTTCATGGAGAAATTGTTGGTTGAGGCCTGTCTTGAGCTTTTGGCCACCGGCGCGGTTGCTGGAATACAGGACATGGGGGCAGCCGGCTTGACCTGCTCGACATGCGAAACAGCGGCGCGGGCCTGCACCGGCATTGAGATAGAATTGTCGAAGGTTCCGCAGCGGGCGCCCAACATGACTCCTTATGAAATCATGCTCAGCGAGTCGCAGGAGAGGATGCTCATCATAGTCAAAAAGGGGCGCGAGGCCGAGGTGCAGCGGATTTTTGACAAATGGGATTTGCCATGGGCGTTGATTGGCGAGGTGACGGATACCGGCAGGATGGTGGTCAAAAACCATGGCAAAGTTGTGGCGGACATCCCGGCTGCAAAGCTTGCCAATGAAGCGCCGGTTTACCATCGCGAAGCGCGTGAGCCTGAGTATCTGAAGAGCACACGCGCATTCAAATTGGATGACCTGCCGGATGTCAAGGAACCGGTTGAAGCGTTGAAAGCGTTGCTGAGTTGGCCGACAATCGCCAGCAAAAACTGGGTTTACCGGCAGTATGACCACATGGTCCGCAACGGTTCTGTGGTTTGTCCGGGTTCTGATGCCGCCGTAATCCGAATTAAAGAAGACTCGCTGCCGCCGTTGCCGGAGAATTCACCGGAACGCGGGCAGCCTGTGCCGGAGAAATATGTCGCGATTAGTTCGGATTGCAACGCGGCTTATGTTTATTTGGACCCGTATGAGGGGAGCAAGATCGCGGTGGCCGAAGCAGCGCGGAATCTGGCCTGTGCAGGAGCAACGCCCCTTGGTGTGACCGACAACCTTAACTTTGGAAATCCGCATAATCCGGAGTTGTTTTATCAATTGAAGGAAGCGGTGCGGGGCGTTGGCGACGGCTGCCGCGCGCTGGACGTGCCGATTACCGGTGGGAATTGCAGCCTGTATAATCAGAATCCATCAGGGCCAATTGACCCGGTTCCGACAATTGCAATGGTTGGTTTGATAGAAAAACCGGAGCATATTACCACACAGTGGTTCAAGGATGACGGCGATGCCATCATTTTGTTGGGGGATGCAGTGGATTTGCTCGACCCGTTGTATGGATTGGGCGGTTCGGCTTATCTGCAGGCTGTTCGCAAGCTTAAAACGGGGCGCCCGCCGCGGTGTGAATTGGAAAAAGAAAAAGCGTTGCAGGAAGTATTGCTGCGGCTTGTCAGGTCAGGTTGGGTGAAGAGCGCGCATGATTGCAGCGAGGGCGGCCTGGCAGTGGCTCTTGCTGAGAGTTGCATTTCGCAAGTTGTTGCGCGGCACACACCGAAACTGATCGGCGCAAAAGTGGATTTGGCGCGGATAAAAGGCATACGGCTTGACGCCCTGTTGTTCGGTGAAAGCCAGGGGAGAGTGGTTGTTTCGACGGGGCCGGAGCAGGCGGAAGCAGTGGTGGCCGAGGCCAACCGCCATGGAGTGGCGGCGCGCAAAATCGGCGTGGTTGGCGGACGCAACCTGCGGATAAAGACTGCGCATGGCACTTTTGTCTGGAAACTGGGGGAGATACATGATTTATGGTGGAACAGCATTGCGAGGTTGATGCATTGAGGGCTTTTTCCAAAAGGTTGATGGACAGGCTGTTTGTTTTTGGCAGGAAATCGGGTAATTTGTGGGTTGTGTTGGCGGGAGAGCAAGCGTTGCAAAGAATCAAGGCGCCGATGGCGCCCGGACGGCAATGAACGATTATCCCAAACATTATTGCGGTGTTTTTGGAATCTACGGACATCAGGATGCGGCGATGCTGACGTATTTCGGGCTGTACGCCCTCCAGCATCGCGGACAGGAGAGCGCCGGAATAGTCACATGCGACGATGAGAAACAATTCCGTGTGCATCGCGCGATGGGGCTGTTGTCGCAGGTATTCACCGAGCACACTCTGGGAATGTTGCGCGGTAAATCAGCGATTGGCCACACACGCTACTCGACCACAGGCTCGTCAATGATTGACAACGCCCAGCCTTTGACTGCCGATTGCGCATGCGGGCAGATTGCGATTGCGCACAACGGTAATCTGGTTAATGCGGCGGCTTTAAGGAGCGAGCTGGAGGCGAAGGGTTCGATTTTTCAAACCACGGTGGACAGCGAGATAGTGCTGCATTTGATGGCTTCGCCATCGCCACGGCGGGTGGAAACCCTTGTTCAGACGATGCGCCGGATTCAAGGAGCCTACTCTTTCGTGATATTGACTGAGAACGAGTTGATCGGGGTGCGTGATCCGCACGGCTTCAGGCCGTTGAGCATCGGCATGGTGGACGGGGCGTATGTGCTGGCAAGCGAGACATGCGCATTTGACCTTATTCATGCCTCATTTGTGCGTGATGTTGAACCGGGGGAGATAGTGATAATTGACCAGAACGGTCTGCGCAGCATCAAGTTCATGCCCGGCCCACAACGCGAGGCCTTCTGCATGTTTGAGTACGTTTATTTTGCGCGTCCGGACAGCAACATCGCCGGGCGCAATGTGCACAAGGTCCGCGTGGAAATGGGCCGGCAACTATGGAGGGAGCACAAGCAGGAGGCGGATATTGTCGTACCGATACCCGACAGCGGTAACTGCGCTGCATTGGGATATTCTTTGGAAAGCGGCATTCCTTTTGAGATGGCATTTGTCCGAAACCACTACATCGGCAGGAGCTTCATTCAACCTTCGCAACGGATTCGTGAGCTGAACGTGCGTGTCAAGCTGAACCTGATTCCGGAGCTTATCCGTGGAAAGCGCGTCATCATAGTGGATGATTCTATTGTGCGTGGGAACACAGTCCGAAATCACGTCAACACGCTGAAGGAGGCCGGCGCCAGGGAAGTGCACGTAATGATAAGTTGTCCACCCCATCGGTTCGCGTGCCCCTATGGCATTGATTTTCCTGACCCGAAGGAGCTGATGGCAAACCAGCGGACTTTGGATGGCATCCGGGAGTTTCTAAATGCCGATTCCCTGGGATACCTGTCGAAAGAGGGCATGGTTAAGGCCACAGGGCGGAACATGAACGAATTTTGTCTGGCGTGTTTCGACGGGCAATACCCCGTGCCGTATGATCCAAAGCTGTCCAAGGACATAATGGAATCGCGGCGTAAACACGTGCAAAGCATTGGCGAAAGTCTGATGCAGGAGGAGATGCAAATCCATTTTGACCTGAAAGGACATTCAAACCACGATGGCGCGTAACAACCGCGCTGATTTCAAGTGCAATGTGCGGCGGGGATTTGCCTGCCAAAAGAAAGCTTTTTATTATGATTCAGTGGTGCAATAATTGCATTTTCGAGGCTGCGATGGCGGCCTGAATTGGAGCGTTGATTTATGGCGATTGACAGGATGCAGACTTCGCGGTTCGAGCTGAAGTACCTCGTCAGCGAAGACGCCGCGTTGCGGATACGGGACTTTGTGCGTGGCTATCTTGATCTCGACGAGTATAGCGCATGCCAGCCAAATCTATCGTATCCGGTGCATAGTTTGTATCTCGACTCGGAAGACTTGCTCACGTATTGGGAAACAATCAATGGCACTAAAAACCGGTTCAAACTGCGCCTGCGCTACTACAGTTTGGATGCCAATTCTCCGGTGTTTTTCGAAATCAAACGCCGGATGAACAGTTGCATTCTGAAGCAGCGGGGCGGTGTGCGCCAGAGCATGCCACCGCAATTTAGTTGTGATGATTTCATCCATCTGCCGGCGCTGGCGAAAAAGTTGCTGGACCCGGCAAATCCGGCGGGGGAGTTTTTATTGGCAAGACTTGCATCCGAGACGCGCAGCATGCTGGCTGTCTGCGGGAATGGCGGGCAGGATGCGGAGTTGCGGCAAAGACTGGCAAAAGACTTCAACGCAGTTCTTGGCGGGCCGGCGCTGATTGAGTGCCCTGGTTTTCCCGCTGTAAAGTCCAGGGTGGTGGAGAGATTTTTGAAAAATGACTCCAACGGTGTGCAGTCAAACGAGCGATTAAACCGGATTTTGATTGAAGAGACGTTTCAGGGCGAAATTTCACAATGGATTGAGAATCCGGTGGAATTTTTGCTTCGCGGCAATTATCCGCGACGCGATTTTCTTGTTTCAAGGACCGAAAAGGCATTCGTCGCGTTGCAGCGATTCACCGAATACCTTCACGCCATAAGAGCCGCGCCGCGAGTGCATATTGCGTATGAGCGGGAGGCGTATGTGAATGAAAATGACTCGGTGCGGGTAACTTTGGACCGTAATGTAAGGGCAACACCGAATACGGCCTTCACACCTAAAATGGAAATGGATGACCCGCAGTACAGTTACCGGCCGATGGTCATTTTGGAGCTGAAATTCACTGACAGATTTCCCAACTGGTTTCGTGAATTGGTAAGAGTTTTCAATGTGATGCAACGCGGCGCAGCCAAATACGTTTCTTCCATACAGGCTATAGGAACTTGCCCGCGTTATGGAATCAGGGCGATAGGAGCCATCACCCCTGTGGTGTTGGAAGAGTCTTTTAACGACGTGGATTAGGCTGGATTAGCAGCGGGTGGCGGACCCGAGCTTTGACGAATTACCAGCTCCGCTTCCAGACGCACACCCTCGACCTTTTCTCCTTTCAACAATTGTTGCATCAGCCCCATGGCGGCATCGCCCAGGCGCAGTTTGGGCTGCCGGACTGTAGTCAGGGGCACACGGAAAAACTCCGCTGCCAGTATGTTGCCAAAGCCGGCAACCGAGATTTCCCGGGGAATTTCAATTCCCTTGTCCAACAAATAATTGGCCGCTCCAATGGCCACCAGATCATTAACAGCCAGAATGGCAGTTGGTCTTATGTTTTCGTCAAGCATTTGGCAGGCGGCTTTTGCCCCTTCTTCGATGGTTGTGCCGGCTGAAAAGACAAGGCGGTCATCCCATTCCAAACCAGCTTCGCGAATGGCGCGGCGAAATCCTTCGAGGCGCTCGGCACAACTTGTTGATATGTTCGGGCCGGCGAAGTAGGCAATGCGCCTGTGCCCGAGGCCAATCATAAGCTTTGTGAGATTCTGGCTGGCTGTTATTTCTTCAACTTCAGCCGCCGGCAGTGTTCCGGCATGAGGCGGGCGTTGTCCGAGGATTACGGTTGGCAGTCCCGCGGCGTGTATTTCATCGAAAATGGGAGCCGGGCCGGGAAGGCGCGGGGCAGGGGCAATGAAAAGACCGTCCACGCGCCGGGCACGCATCCGGCGAATCAATTGCTCCTCGCGCTCGGGCAGATTCAAAGATTGAGCAACAAGCAGATCAAAACAGGTGTCAGCGCATCGTTGTTCGATGGCCATGACCATCCGCGCATAGATTGGATTGGCAAGCGTTGGAATGATTAGCCCCAGAAGTCGTGTTGTGCGGCAGCGCAAACTCCGGGCAAGATGATTTGGCACGTAGCCCATTTGCTCGGCCAATGCCCGTATGCGCGCCTTGGTGGCCGGTGCGATGTCCTTTGCATCATTTACCGCCTTGGAGACCGTCATTACGGAAACTCCGGCCCGAAGCGCGATGTCTTTCAATCTTACCATGGAAATGGGGAATTAGATTGTGTTCAAACACTTGAGCCGCTCCAGTTTAATTTTTGGCGCAGGGTTTTGAAAAAGCTAGTTCCCGAAAGCCGCACCAAGTGCACAGAGCGACGGCTGCGCACGATAACAACTTCCTGGCCTTCAGCGAGGCTGCGAAAGGTTTCGCCGTCAGTTGAAACAATAGTTTCGGGCTTTTTGCTTGCTGCGCGCACAACGATGGTGGAGCTGAGGTTGAGAATAACGGAGCGATTCGACAATGTATGCGGGCAGATGGGCGTGACGGTAAAAACCTCGGCGTTGGGGCTTACAATTGCGCCGCCTGCAGCCAGCGAATATGCGGTGGAGCCTGTTGGTGAACTGATGATAAGGCCGTCACAACGGTAGCGGGTTAATTCCTCGCCATCCACAAACACATCCAGCTCAATCAGGCGCGGGACGGCACCACGACTGATGACGACATCGTTAATCGCGCGGCTTTTTGCAGATTTGTCGGCACTGTATGTGACTTTTAGCAGGGGCCGTGCCTCGATGGAGAAATCCCCGGAAAGTACGCGGGAAAGGGCGGGGATGACGTCGTCTGAGGAAGCAGCGGTTAGAAAACCCAGGCCGCCAAGATTGATGCCCATAATCGGGGTGGAAGCGCCGTCCAATTCGCGACCGGCGCGAAGCATGGTGCCATCACCGCCAAACACGATCAGCAAGTCGCAGCGTTTGCCAAGTTGGGCCACTGATGGAATCAGCGGACAATCGAGGTTCGCAAATTGCCCGCTGCCGGTTTCGGCAAGCACTTCGCGTCCGGCTTCGAGCAGCCATTTCCGGGCTTGTTGTAAAACAGGCACGCAGGAGGCTTTTTCGGTGTTTGCAAGCAGCCCCACCCGTTGAATGTTATTCGGCAATCTTTTCAAGCAACGCAAGAAATTCCTTGTTTCCAGCCGGACCAGTCAGCGGTGACTCCACGACCTGCCGCCATCGCAACCTGCCTCCGGCATTGACAAATTGTTTCAACTCATCCAGAACCCGTTGGTGTATGGACGGGTCTGTGATTACCCCGGCGCCTTTGTCGGCCTCGTGTTTGCCGGCTTCAAACTGCGGTTTTATCAAGGCCACCATGGGCTGGCTGGATTTTAGCAAATCGGCGGCGGCAGGCAAAATCTTTCGCAGCGAAATGAAAGAGCAGTCCACGACCACCAAATCGGCGCCGGAAAATCCGGCTGGAAAAGAAGCCGGTGCAAGATAACGCGCATTTGTGCGTTCCATGACGGTTACTCTTTTATCCTGGCGTAATTTCCAGGCCAGTTGGCCTGAGCCTACATCAACGGCATAGACATGGGCGGCGCCATGTTGAAGCAGGCAATCGGTAAAACCGCCGGTGGAAGCCCCCAAATCAATTGCAATCATACCACGGACATCAAGATTGAAACATTTCAAGGCGTGTTCGAGCTTGTATCCGCCGCGGCTGACGTATTTTTCCGGGGCCAGCACCATTAACTTGTCAGTGGAGGAAACCAATTGCCCTGGTTTGGATGCGGGGATGTCATTGACGCGAACCTGGTTGGCAAGGATGGCGCGTTTTGCCTTTTCGCGACTTGGACAAAGCCCTTGCTCCACCAGCGCCTGGTCAAGCCGGAGCCGCCTGGACGAGCAGACTGCTGAAGCTGTCCTGTTTGTTGGCTGCCCGCTCATTCACTCCGGCTTTGTGCAACTTGCTCGGAAGCCTGGCGGAATGGTGCGAGGAATAGATTGTTGTCGTTGATGACCCGTTGAAAAAGAGGTTCGAGCATGTTAAACTCCGAGCTTGCGATTACTGCATGTACGCTCTGGGCGAAGGCATGCATCGGACTCATTGTTGTGAATCTGTCGCTGAGCAGGATGATGACGGCATGCCGCCGCATGTTCATGGGCAGGTTCTGCACAAACTGCAGCGCCTGGTTTTCCTCCGGCTTGGTGCAGTCAAATAGTTCCTCGATTACCACGATTTGGTACATGAACTGGGTGAATCTGTTGATGAAATCCTGGTGGTTTTGGGCGACATGAATTTTGTAGCCCATGCTGTCGAGCACGCCAAGCACGCGCGCCTGCCATTCGAGTGTGCTGACGGCAACAAGCGCAGGTTTGTCCGTCAGGCTGAAGAATTCAAGTTCGTATGCCATAGGAGTTTGATGTGTTGAGTGTTATCGTGTACGGCGTTCACTTGAGTTTTAGCACCGGCGGTATTGGCGGCATGCCGGCGTTGGTTTTTGCCTCATCCTTTTTCATTTGCAGCTCGCTGATGCCAGTGGTTATTTCGCCACGTTTTTTCTTGATGTTGTCAATGCCGCGGTTGACCACGGAGCGTTTTGTGCAATAGAGCAGGGCGGTTTCCTCGGTGATGATGTTGTTTTCGTATGCTTCGAGGCAGGCATGATCAAAGTGCCTCCAGCCAAATGTATAAGAGGCTTCGATGATTTCGTAAAAGCTCTTGCCCTCACTCTCGCCGTGGATGATGGAATCCTTGGTGCGGAGACTGCTCCCCATAATTTCCAGAAGCGCATAGCGTCCGCCGCCGATTTTTGGCGCCAGCCGTTGGCTGATGATCCAGCGCAAGGTATCGGCCAGCCGGATGCGGATTTGCTCCTGTTCATCGGTCTCGAACATACCCAGGATGCGGTTAATCGTCTGGCCGGCGTCAATGGTGTGCAATGTGCTCAACACCAGATGGCCGGTTTCGGCGGCGCTAAGGCCGATTTCGACGGTTTCGCGGTCGCGCATTTCGCCCACCAGAATGATCTTGGGCGCCTGTCGCAGTGCGGCACGAAGGCCGTTGGCAAATGTGTCAAAGTCATTGCCCATCTCGCGCTGGTTGAAGGTGGCCTTTTTCTGCGGATGCACGAATTCGACCGGGTCCTCCAGTGTGATGATGTGTATGGCGCGCTTGTCGTTGATTTCATTGAGTAGTGCGGCAAGGGTGGTGGTTTTGCCGGAGCCGGTGGCACCGGTTACCAGGACAAGACCTGTCTGTTCCTTTGTGACCTCGTGAAGGATCGGGGGCATCTTCAATTCCTCCAAGGTCGGAATCTTGGTGTTGAGTTTGCGCAGCACGCAGGAATAGTTGCCGCGCTGGCTGAAGACGTTGACACGGAAGCGTGCGCGGCCCGGAAGAGCGTAGGATGAATCGCAAGAACCGGTTCGCAGCAAGTCTGCGAGCAGGCGCCGGTTTGGGCCTATGAGATTTAGCGCGATCATCTCGGTTTGAAACGGGGTCAACTTCTCAATGTTCGGCTCGATGGCGATTGGCCGCAATTCGCCGTCATGCTCAACCTGAAGCGGTTTGTCCACCGTGATGTTCAAATCCGAAACATCCGGATGGTAATCGAGCATTTTTCCCAGTATGTAGTTCAGTTCGTTGATGCGCATGCAAGCCTCCTGCGGACAACCGTCCGCTTTTGTTTATTCCACGTCTCCGTTGGCACGTGCCTCCTCCTGCTTTTCCTTTGACAGGAAGGGGAAGAATTTTTTCTTGTCCAAACATTTGTCAAAGGCGTCCTCCGGTGAAATGCGTTTCATGCGGAGGTGTTCCATGATGGCATCGTCGAGCGGCTGGTTGCCAATTTTCTTGCCAACCTGAATCATGCCTGGAATCTGGTGGGTCTTGCCTTCGCGCACAAGGTTGGCAACTGCGGTGGTGAATACAAGTATTTCAAGGGCCGCCACGCGTCCCTTTTTGTCAATTCGTTTGAACAAGTTTTGTGCAACAACGCCCTTGAGAGCCTCTGAGAGAGTTGCGCGGATTTTGTTCTGTTGGTCTGCGGGGAAGACGTCAATGATGCGGTCAACGGTCTTGGCCGCGCTTTGTGTGTGGAGTGTTCCGAACACAAGGTGGCCGGTGCTTGCTGCCGTGAGCGCCAGCTCGATTGTTTCCAAATCGCGCATTTCGCCCACGAGGATGATGTCCGGGTCTTCACGCAAGGCGCCGCGCAAAGCGGCTGCAAACGACTTTGTGTGCACCCCAACTTCCCGGTGGTTGACAAGGCATCCTTTGCTTTCGTGCACAAATTCGATGGGGTCTTCAATCGTAAGGATGTGGTCTTTTCGGTTCTTGTTTGCATAATCAACCATCGCCGCCAGCGTGGTGGATTTGCCTGAGCCGGTCGGTCCTGTTACCAGCACAAGGCCCTTGTGCAACATGGCAAATTTCTTGAGCACATTGGGCAGCGGCGCGTCCATCTTTTCAAAATCCTCGAAAGACAGAACTTTGGATGGAATCTGGCGGAAGACGGCCGCAATGCCGTATTTTTGGTTGAAAAAGTTGACGCGGAAGCGGGAGACATTGGGAATTTCATACCCGAAGTCAACATCGCCGGTTTCCTCAAATTGCTTTATTTTGTAGTCTGGCGCGATTTCGTAGAGCATTGCTTTAAGCGCGTCAGGTTCCAAAGGCGGATAATCAACGCGATGCAACTCGCCGTTAATGCGTAATATGGGCGGATTGCCCGAGGACATGTGCAAATCCGAAGCCTTTTGTTCCAGCAATAAGTTGAAAAATGCGTCTATCTTGGCCATAAATATCCCTATGTCGTATCTGCTTAAGATTTAACCGAGATTGCCCCGGACTGCAAGTGTCACATCATGATAAAATGCATTGGGAGGGGGACGCCTGGATTGCCAGTGAAATCGAGTCAGCGGGCGGGGTTGTCACCTTTGCACGCTTTATGGAGCTGGCCTTGTACGCGCCAGGACACGGTTTTTACGAGCGGGAGAAGCGCGGTCCCGGCCGGGAGGGGGATTTTTACACAAGCGTCAGCGTCGGCCCGTTGTTTGGCGAGCTTCTGGCGTGGCGGATGGCATCGTGGTTGAAGCCATTGTTACAGGCAGGCCAGGATGGCAGATGGCCGGTGATGATAGTCGAAGCAGGTGCGCATGATGGGCGGCTGGCAGCCGATATTCTGCAATGGTTCAAACTAAATCAGCCGGCCATGCTGGGTTTAATCCGCTATGCAATAATAGAGCCTTCAGAAAACCGCCGGCATTGGCAGCAAAAGCGCCTGCAGGAATTTGAAGGCCGCGTCCAGTGGATTGAGTCACCCGCAAAACTGCCACAGTTGCGCGGGGTGATTTTCTCCAATGAACTTTTGGATGCGTTTCCGGTGCATCGTCTTGGCTGGGATGCCGGGCGAAAGGAATGGTTTGAGTGGGGTGTTGGATGGAATGAACACGCTGTCTGGCGCAGAATGGAGCCGGCGCTTGATTTGAAAAGTAGCCTTGCATGGCCGCGCTGGCCGGCGGAGGTGTTGGGCGTGCTGCCAGATGGTTTCTCTCTGGAAATTTCACCATCTGCCGCGGATTGGTGGGCTGCGGTGGCCGGTTGTTTGCGCCAGGGCAGGCTGATGACGATGGATTACGGATTTTACTGGGAGGAATTGATGAGACCTGAAAGGGCAGGGGGCACATTGCGGGCGTATTTCCACCATGCAATTTCATCGGACATACTGGCATATCCGGGTTTCCAGGATTTGACCGCTCATGTCAACTTCAGCGTTTTGCAAGAGGTTGGAGAAAAGGCTGGGTTAAAAACCGAGGGTCTCGTATCTCAGGAGTCATTTCTGATGGGAATTGTAGCTGAAATCGAAGCTGGTTGCGGTGGCGGTGAGTATTGGACTTCGGAACGCCGCCGGCAGTTGCAGACGCTGGTGCACCCGGTGCATCTTGGGCGTTCATTTCGGGTTTTGATTCAGCGGCGTGACGGCGGCTGAATCAAACCAGAAGTTTTTGTTTACGGATGATTGAGTTCCCTGGATGAAGCGGCGGAAGCGTTTCGGGCGCGGACTTCAGGAAAGAATTCTTCTGCAACGATGTACCCGACGCAATTAGGGGAGCCACAGTTGCAAGGGTATTCTTGATAATCTTGCAGGTCGTAGCCGTAGTTAAAGGTGATTTCTTCGCCGGGCTGTATGTCGCGCCTGGCGACAATCCATATACGCCCATTTTCCTCTATTGCCTCGCAGTTGGGGTCGCAACTGTGATTCAAAAAACGGGCGGGATTCCAGGGCACATTACCGTTGAGATCGTGTTTATCGTCGAGTGAAAAGATGTAGGTATTGTTCTGCTGGCAAAGGCGCAGGGACTCTGCCTTGGAGATTTTTTTGCCGCGATATTCGACAATCCGTGTTCCTTTGGGAATGAACAGGCGTGCGAAACCGCCTATTCCGTGAATTGGCGATTGCCTGAACTCCAACAACCTATTTTTGGCCATCCGCTTTCATTGTCCCAGACGGTTTTGCCCCGTCAAGCTCCTCCGACAATGAATTGCTGGAGTTGAATTTTTCAGAATTTTTAAGCCAGCGATGCACGCAAAACAGAAATAAAAGCGGCATGGCGGCTCCCAGCAGAAAGACCGCCAGATGGTCCGGGCCAATAAAACCAAGTTCAACACCGTATATTGCAAATATGCTCATGCTCTTCGGTTCCTTATGAGGCAAAAAATGGCCTTGTTTTCGCCAATGTCAAATTGCGCCGAGATGAATTTGTGTCCGGAGCATCAGTGAGCGGACATGTTTTCACCGGCAACTGTTAAATGGAATTGCGGAAGTGCTTTGTGGAGCAATTGCGAAGCCGGCTGGCGGCCTGTTCGGGTGTCAAATCACGCTGCGGTTCGGCAAGCATTTCGTATCCAACCATGAATTTCCGGACATCAGCCGAGCGGAGCAGTGGAGGATAGAAATGGGCGTGCAACTGCCAGTGACTGCCGTCATTCCCATCGAAAGGTGCGCCGTGCCAACCCATTGAGTAAGGGAAGCTGACTTCAAAAAGATTGTCATAGCGGGTGAGGCTTGTCTTGAGAATATCCGCAAGGCTTTGGCGTTCTGAAGCGTCAAGGTCTGGCAGGCGGAGAACATGGCGTTTTGGCAGCAAAAGCAATTCAAAGGGCCAGACCGCCCAAAATGGCACAAGCATCACCCAGTGTTCATTGGCGTCAACAATCCGCTCGCCGCATTTCAATTCCTCTTCCAAATAATCCAGCAACAGTATGCGTTTTGTGCGTGTCAGATGCGCCTGTTGCATGTTGTTTTCTTGCTCGACAATCCTTGGAATAAAGTTTCCCGCCCAAATCTGCCCATGCGGGTGCGGGTTGGAGCATCCCATGATTTGGCCCTTGTTTTCAAAGACCTGCACCCAGGCATATCGGCTTCCCAACTCTGCAGTTTGCGATGCCCATAGCTCCACTACATCCGCGATTTCGGCGGTGGACATTTCAGGCAGGGTTAGGTCGTGCCGGGGTGAAAAACAGAGGACACGGCATTCTCCCCGTACCGGCGCGGTCTTCATTATATCTGATGAAGTGGCGCCATCTGAAGGGGTGTCAGGCAACATGGCCGGGTAATCGTTTGTGAACACAAAGGTGCCCTTGTAGTCGGGATTGACGGCCTTCCCACCGGCTCTTTGGTTGCCCGGGCAGAGATAGCATTTGGGGTCGTACCGGGGAAGGGCTTCCTTTTTGGGATTCTCCTTTTGACCAAGCCACGGTCGCTTGGTGCGGTGTGGTGATACCAATATCCATTCGCCGGAAAGCGGATTGTAACGCCGGTGAGGATGTTTCTCGGGATCAAACATGCGACGTGTTAAGGATTAAGACTGAATTATGGATGCTCCTGCGGCGGGGCGTGAAACAAACAGGGATGGTTCAATGCCAGTGGCTTTGCGGTACTGGAGCTTGAAGCGCCGGGAGATGTCGGCCAGACAACGTTTTTGGACAAGGCTGACGGTGCAACCGCCAAAACCACCGCCGGTCATGCGACAGCCCCAGACGCCATTTTCAGGGCCGATATTTTTGGCTATTTCAACCAGACAATCCAATTCCGGACAGCTTACTTCATAATCATACCGAAGCGAATCATGGCTTTCATACATCAATTGCCCCGCTTTTTCCCAATTGCCATTGCGAATTTCCCTGGCGGTCTGGAGCGTGCGCGCATTCTCGCTGATAACATGGCGGGCGCGCCGGTAAATGACTTGTTCAAGCTTGTTTCGGGCCTTCGCCAAATCGGCAGGTGTGGCGTCGCGCAAAGATTTTACGCCAAGCCTTCGGGCGGCGGTTTCACAATCTTTTCGCCTCTTTGCATATTCACCATCCATGAGTTTGTGATGCACATTGCTGTTTACAATCAGAACGGAGACGGCCGGATCGGTCATCGGGATCAATTCCGTCTTGCGCGAGCGGCAATCAAGCAGCAGCAAGTGATTTGCCTGTGCCATCACAGACGTGAATTGGTCCATGATTCCGCAAGGCACAAGCGCGAAATCATGTTCGGCCTTCTGACAAAGCAGCGCCTTTTCCACAGGGTCAAGTTTCCGGCCGGTGACTGTTTCAAGCAACGTGGCGGTGGCCACTTCGAGGGATGCGCTGCTGGAGAGTCCGCCTCCAAGAGGCACATCGCTTGCGACCAGCCATTCCATCGGCTCGAGGGTGCAGTCAAGGGCTTGAAATCCGGCGACAACTCCCTTGATGTAATTTGCCCATTTCGGCAGGCCGCGGCGGATTGGCGCGGACAGGTCTATGGTTGCAAAGCCGCCTTTTTGAAGGCTGCTGATCCAGATGCGGCGGGCTTTTCCGCGGGTTTTTGCGTTGGCCGGTCCGGCAGCGATTACGGTATGGCGCTCAATGGCCATTGGCAGAACAAAACCGTCGTTGTAATCAGTATGCTCGCCGATCAAGTTGACGCGGCCCGGCGCCGACACCAGCCATTTCGGCGATTGACCGAATTTTTGCGCAAAAGCCCGTTCAGCATTGCGAGCCAATTTTTCCAAACTCATGTTCCCTTTCAAATTCAAAGACATTTGATGAATTTTGAAACATCCCTTCAATTCAACATTTTTGCAGTTCGCGGTCGAAAAATATCATTCTGGTCGCGCCTGTTGAATCATTGCAAGACGCGCCATTCAAGGATGCCCCCGGAGAAACCGGGCTTCAATTTCACTTCCAGTCTCAGGGCTGTTGTCTCAATTGGTGAAAATGAAACTTTGTTAAACACGTTGGGGCGCACCTCATAAGGGGAATTGGTATCCACGGCTTTCCAGGAGTCGCTGGCCCGGTAAAGGACACGCCATGATTCAGGCAAGCGGCACTGGCCTCGACCGGTATCATCGAACCAGTAAACCTCGACTCCGGAAACCCGGGTGGGTTTATCAAAATCATACTGGACCCATTCCGTGGTTCCTTTGTGGTCCCACCATGTGAAGCGGGGTATTGAATGGTCAATTGAATTTTTGGGTTCAACCTGGTCATTAAGAGCTGTGAGGGAATCATTTTGCCAGGCGTGTGATGCGCTTAATTTTGCGGTGCTGGCGACGGTGGGTTTTGGCGGGATGGCGGCCTTTTCAATGGAGCGCGCCAGCCAGACAGCCATTTCGCCGGCGCCGCGATGGTCCCATACTGCGTAAGGGATGAGCGTGATTGCGGCTGGTTTCAGTATTGGCATGCCCTGCTCATCGCGCGTTGCAACAGCAGCGATTCCTTTCAATACGGTAACGCCGCCCAGCAATTCCGGGTGATGTTCAGCCTTCAGTTGCACATCGTCTGCCAGCACCATATTCAGGACGCGGCCGCCGTTGTCCACTGCTTCTGCGCAATAGACAACCGGCCCGCGTTCGATTGCGACGCGGCCCTGATCATCCTTGACTTCCTCGCGTGCCACAACCCTGCGGGGAACCATCGGCAGAACAAGCTCCACTTGATCGCCTTTTTTCCATTTCCGCTGTATTCTGGCAAAGCCCTTGTTCATCGAGATTGAAACCGGTCGGCCATTAATTGACAGGCGTGGCGGTTCGGTTTTGGCGTCCAGGTAACTGTAAAGGCCGCCGGGCATTGGTTGCCCGCGCGCCCAGCCGGGGATGCGGAGGTTCAACACGAATTCACCAGCCGATTGCGGGTCAACAGTCAGCCGAATATTGCCATCCCATGGATAGCGCGTCTGTTGGGTGAGCTTTATTTGGCGGTTGCCGAGATTTATGCTCGCTTGTCCGCCAATATAAAGGTTGACGAAGATTTCATTTTGCCTGGTTGCATAAATGTATCCGGCGATTGAAGGGATAAATCGCACCACGTTGACTGGACAACATGAGCATCCAAACCATGCCTGCCGCTCGGTGGAGCCGTGATTGAAACGGGTCTTGCCGTCGGCTTCCAGAGGGTTTGGATAAAAGAAACGGTCGCCGCTTAGCGAAACACCGGACAGGAAACCATTGTAAATGACTCGCTCCAGCACATCCACGTATTGGGCATCTCCATGCAAAAGGAACATGCGATGATTCCAGAGCGCATTGGCTATGGCGGCGCATGTTTCCAAATAGGCGGTTTTATTCGGCAGTTCGTAGTCGGCGCCAAATGCTTCGCCTCCCGGCCGCGCGCCAATCCCGCCGGTGAGATGCATTTTTTTGGAGACCATGTTTGTCCAAATTCTGTCTATGGCAGCCATGTATTTGGAATCGCCTGTTATCGCTGCAACGTCTGCGACGCCGCTATAGAAGTAGCCCGCCCGGACGGCATGCCCCACCGCTTCTTGTTGTTCCTCTATTGGCAGGTGGTCCTGGGCATAGTCACCGTAAAGTTTGTGCGTTTCCGGCCGGCCATGGACATAAACGAAAAACTTTGCCAGGTCCAGGTAGGCAGTGTTGCCTGTTGCACGGTATAATTTTACGAGGCCGATTTCGGTTTCCGGATGGCCAGGCGGATACCCGCGTTTGCCAGGGCCGAATTCGCGCACAAGAAGATCGGCATTTTTGATAGCGACATCCAGCAGTGAGCGTTTGCCGGTTGCCTGAAAATGGGCGACGGCCGCCTCGTAAAGATGGCCTACATTGTAAAGCTCGTGGCTTGCGCCAAGATTTGACCAGCGCTCCTTTCCGGACATGCCGGGCATTTTCTCCGGTGGAAACAGCCTGCGGGCGGTGTAGAGGTAGCCATCCGGCTCCTGGGCGGCTGCAATTTTTGCAATCAGTTCATCCAAATATTTGTCAAGCTTCGGGTCCGGCTGCATCGCAAGGACGTAGGATGCGCCTTCGATTACTTTGTAAACATCTGAATCATCAAAAGGAATGCCTTTGAATTCACCCTTCATGAGGCCGGCTGCCTTGGCGAAATTATCAATGCGCCCGGTTTCCTCGCATTTTTGAAAATCATACCAAACAGTGACGCGTCTGTTGGTTTCGAAGCGTGGCGTCCAGAACTCATCCTGGACCTGAACGGCGGTGAATGGTACAGGCTGATATGGGTAGTCTTTAACGGGCGCGGCGGCGATGCATGCGCCTGCGCAAAACACCGCCAAACCTACTACCGGTCGCCAACGGCCACCAGATGGTTGGATTGACAATGGTGTTTGAGAGCTTGTTCCCAAGCTGTCGCCAGTAAACAGATGATTGTTTTTTTTCATGAGCTATTCCTTAACTTTCCATTCCAAAATTCCGCCGGAAAACCGGGGTTGAAGCTGCACTTCCAGACGCAAGCCGGTGGTTTCCACCGGTTTGAAGTTCACCGTGTTAAAGGTATTTCGCCTGGTGCCGTATTCGCTGGCGTTTTCAACGGGCTTCCATTCATTTCCGGCGCGATACAACAAGCGCCATGATTCCGGAACACGGCACTGGCCTGCGCCGGTATCATCGAACCAATATACGGACACTGAGGAAACACGCATTATTTTGCCAAAGTCGTACTGCACCCACTCCGAAGTGCCCCTGTGGTCCCACCATGTGAATCGGGGTATTGAATGGTCATTGGAATTGGCTGGCTCAAGGCCGTCCCCTAGCGCTTCGATGGTGTCGTTGGCAAAACAATGTGAGGCGCTTGGCTTGTATGCAGATGGTTTTGGCCGGAGCGGCGCTTTCCATTCGTAAGCATCGGGGGCGGTGCTGACGGTTGGAAAAGCGGCTATGCGCAGTCTTGCTGCGCCCATGGGAATAAGGGTTATCTCTTCAAGTAGCTCGGTGGTTTTCGCCGGACTGGGCTGCAAGGCAGGCACCATGTTCAATCGGTCCAATTGCCATGCTGGAATCTTGCGAGCTTTGGCCTTGATTTGGACGGGGACAGTCTCCGGTGTGAACGGTTGGTTTGGCAAAGGCCCGGGTTTTGTAACGAGCGAAAATGACCCGGCGGGGTCTGCCGGATTGATTTCCAGGCCGTAATTCCATGGTGAATCTGGAAAGACTTCCCATTCCGGCCAGTTGGGATTTCGGTTTCCGTATTTTTGCCAGCGTTCCTTGATGGCAAGGGAATAGGCCAGCGGCCCGCGTTCCACAGAGATTGAATCATGGTTCTTGGGCCACTTGCGCACTGTTATTTTCATCGGCAGTTGCAGTGTAACCGTGTCGCCATCCTGCCACTGGCGTTTGATGATGAGGTAACTCAGTGGTTTTGGGTTTGCCGGCGCGGGCCGGCCGTTGATTTTGACGGATGCATTTTCGGCCCAGCGCGGTATGCGCAAATACAGCGGGAATGTTACACTTTGTGGCGCGGACAGCTTGAACAGGATGATTTCGCCGAACGGGTAGTCGGTTTCCTCGCTTATCGAGACGTTGACGCCGTCGGCAACTTTTGCCCGGACTTCCGATGCCGCATAGAGGGATGCGCAAAGTCCGTGGTCATGAGTGCCAAGCCAGAGTTCCTCTGCATAGTACGGCCAGCCGTGGGAGACATTGTGTTGGCAACAGCGATAGACTTCAAACGGGCTGTATGAAAACATTGTGCCGCCGTTTTGGATGCCGGGAGATTTGTTGTGCCGGTCCAACTGAACCTGATTTGCCGAGGTAATGTAGTGCAGTGCCTTCTGGTCCGGCGTCATTGAAGCAGGGAACGAATTGAACGCAATTTCCTCGCAACGGTCACCCCACACAGGCTGGCCGGTGACTTTCGTCAGCATTTGGAAACTGTGGGTGAACTCAACGATGCCGCATGTCTCGATGCCGCCACGCGGGTCAACAAATCCGGGCCGGCAATTTTCGTCGCCAACGAATCCGCCTCCCGGAAACTGGCCATACGTGTCCATGACCTTGCGGTAGTTTCGTTCTGCCGACGCCAGATGGGCAGGTTCTTTTGAGAGCATCCAAAAAACTGTCCCGGCCCGGAAGCCCTGGGCAATGTTGACATTATGCCAGTTGATGACATCGGTATCCCAACGGGCCATGCCGGCATGAATTTTACGGGCAAGCTCAAGCAGCCAGGGTTCACCGGTTCTATTATACAGCCAAAAGGCGCTTTCGATGTTGTCGCCTGCCCGGATTTTGGGCCAATACCCTTCTCCAAAGGCGCTTGTTGGGAGAGTGTTTTCCCATTTCATATAGTTCAACATCACGGTCAAGATTCGCGCATCGCCGCTGTAATCGTAATAGGATTGCAGGATATTGAGCATTATCATGTGCGGCCACAAATCGGGCTTGCCGTTGAGTGATGTGAGCAGTTCACGCGGGCCGAACCAGCCGTCATCCCGCTGTGAGGCGATGGCGGCTTCGATCCATTTTTTTGCCTCGGCAATTATGGTTTCGTCCTTCAACACGTAACCCAAATCGCCATAACCCTTGAGCCAGTACGGCATTTCCTCCCATCCGAACTTGCCGCGACCTTCTTTGTCAGCCCATGAACTTTTTGAGAAATCCAGCCATGGTGAAATTTCCTTGAGCCTGCCGGTCATGCCATCGCGTTCAAGCTCAAGTTGATGGCGTAGCCAGCCTTTGGGAGTGATGGCGCCGATGGGCAACTTTACAAACGGGCTTGGGGCAAGAGGCTCACGGTTTCCAGTGTAAAGAGTGCCGGATTTTGCAGGCTGGATTTCCGTCAAGGTGACAATCTCCTGTGAAACGGCTGCATGAGACATGGCGGTTATGGCAAGGCCAACAAGCAATTTTAAGGCGTCAAGTTTCATATCGCACACAGTTTACAGCCTGAACATCATTGCTGCCAGAGCAGTGCTTCATTTATCAACAACGTCCGAAAAACCGACATCAATATATTGACCGCCGGCGGTCTGGCGGCAATGCACTGCCAGTACATTTTTACCTGGTTTCAATGCAGCACGCCCGGCGGCGCTTAGCGGCATTTCCTCGTAATCGGTAGTGAAACCGGTTGCGGAGGCCGCCAGCACGCCGTTGATGTATATCTCGACATCTTCGTCGTGGTGTACCTTCAGATTTATGTTGCCCCATTTGCCTTCGGGCAATGTAAATTCGCGCCGCAACCAGATATCCGGTGTCCGCCATTCGGTCCCAACTTTTGCGCCCGGCGTGCCACGTGTGCCGAATCCGCTTTTGCCCTCGTTCCATCCTTGATCATTAAATTCCGGTTTGAACCAGTCGGCGGGCGGTTTTGTCGTGGTGTAGCGCCATACAACCGGTTCATCCAAAGCTGTGGGCACTACTGTTACCAGCGCCGGCGGCTTTGGCATTGGCGCCCAGTTTCCAGCTTTCGTGCGGTCGCGGCTGGCGTATTTTGCCCAGGTCGCCTTGTCATAGAGCATTTGCGCAAACACACCACCAATGACGGGCCGCCCTGTAAATCCAACTTTTCGGGCCGTTTTGGTTTGGTACCAGTCGGTCAGTGGGGAGCGGTCTGGCGTTTCATTCATGAATGTAAAGATGGGATCAATCAAGGCTTCAAAATCAGCGCGGTTCTGGGTGAGCGTGGCCGTCCATGTTATCCAATCGAGCTTGGTGTAAGTTTGGCGGTTGTCCAGCGGCAGGCCGTATTTGTTTTGGACGCGCTTGTAATAATCCATTTCCTTGCGGAGCACGGTTTCGGGGAACAAATTTAATCCTAGAATCCGGTCCCAAATCAGGTTGTATTTTTGACTCCAGGTGCCCGGTTTGTCGAAAGCCAGCCTGAAATGGTCGCCGTCATCGGCCTCCTTGACCCATCGCTGTGCGAACTCGCGCGCCAGCTTGAAGTATTCATCTGCTTTGGCCTTTTCGCCGCGCATTTCACAAAGTTTTGCGAATGCGCCCAGGCCACAAATAGCCTTGGCGCTGAGGTTGACATTATGCGCCAGATGGCCGGCGAAATCATCCGTGCAGAGCTGGTTTTCCGGGTCGAACCCTTTTGCCTTGAGATATTCCGCCCATTGTTCGAGTTGTTTCCAATAAAGACCGGCGAAGCTGGCGCTGCCCTCCATTTGGGCAACTGCGCCGAAGAGAATCAGCAAGTTGCCGCTTTCTTCGACGGGCATTTGGTTTTGTTCGGTGCGCTCGCCTCCGCCATAGACCTGGCCGTTCGCCTTTGGATACGTGCCGAGGTCGTGCGGGGCAAACGGGAATTTCCAGCGTTCGCTTGCAGCGTAATTCATGAACGGCACCAGGAATGATTTGGCCAGCGATGGCCCAAAAAGCAGGAATTGCGGTGACATGGGGTAAAACACATCTGATGTCCCAATGCAGCCATTGGAATGATTTTCCTTGCAGAACTGGAGCGGCTGGCCGTTGGCATCCGCGACAAATTTTCCAGCCGCAAAGCATTGGCGGTAGGCGAGTGCGCAGAGCTTGGCGTATTTCTCGCCGCCGGCGCGTGTCAAATCGGCCATCAGTTCGGCGTCGAAGGCGGCGCAGCGCGCTTTGAGCGCATCGTATTCTTTTGCAGAGGCGGCGAGCAAATCCGAGGCTTCCCAACCGTTGCGCCGCCAGTAAGGGCGGAGGTTTTTGCGCATATACTGGATTGAATACAAATCATCATAGGCAACCATCAGCCAGCGAGAAACAGGGGCGGCGCCAACTTTTATGCCGTTGTTGATAATGACCGCCATCGGCGCCTCGCCGGCTGGGAGAGGCGCGGCCATTTTTACCATGGGATAATCGCCGCCGCTGGTGAATGCCTGTCTGGCGAGTGCGGCTGGCAGAAAGCGAGCAATTGTGTCTGCGGACTTTTGAGCGGCAACGTAGAAATAACCCCAGTCAATTCGGATATCGTCGCCTTTTTTGGCCAGGACGGGCTGGTCCTTTGAACCGATTTTAAGGGCGGAGAGATTGCCGGAATCGGCCATTTCCCATTCCACCACTTGCCTGGGTTCATTGACTGCGATTTCAGGGGAGGCATCAAAATAGAGTGCTACATTGTGCCTCTTTCCGTCGGAAGAGCGCAGTTCATAAGTAATGTAGGTCACCGGCCTGGAGAGAATGTCAATGTCCTCAGGCAGCGCCGGGGTCATGAACGTCAACGTCAATTCCACGCCGGCGCCGGCGAAGGTGTAAATGGTTCGCGTGGGGAGCACAGTCAGGCTGGTTTGTTCCAGCGGCGGCAGATTGGCCGGGCTTCCGCCCATAATCCGGTAAGCCTTGCCATCAATTCGCACGAGGCTGGTCAGCCGGTGCGGTTTCCCTGTCCAGTGTGTGGTGTCAACATCATTAAGTGAGTCTGCCTGCGACCAGATGCTAAAGTAAGGGTCACAGGCAACCAGCGGGGTTGCGGGCGGGACAAGTTTTGTCCCTTGTGAAACGCGCCTGGCAGGTGGCGTGTAAAGTTTTTTGGCTGCGGCAGTGATGGCTGCCTGGTCCATTTTTACGAGCGCCCGGTCATAGGTTAGCAAGCCGTTGACTTCAATTTCGCAATCGGTGGTTTGCGTATAAACCGCAGCGCAAAGCCCCTGGTCGCCGGTCAGATTGTGAAGCCTGCGCAACAGGCCGATGTAGGCGTCGGTAAGTTCCTCGCGACTGTTGAAATTCCTGTAACCCCAGTTTTTCTCGTCCTGCCATGTATGCCCTTTTATTGGCATGCCCAGGCCGCCGAATTCACCCAGGACCGCGGCGCGATTTTCCTCCAATTTTGGCGCAGCAGGTCCGGGGTAGCTGTGGATGTCAATCACGTCGCCTGCCTTCCGGTCAGTCCATCCGGAGGCGTTGTTGACTAGGCGGGTTGGGTCGAGTTTCTTTATCCATTCACAGATGCGTGGGGTGTCATATTGTCCCCAGCCTTCATTGAACGGCACCCACATAATAATGCTTGGATGATTCCAATGTTGCTGAATCATGGCCTGCATCTCGGCTTCAAACTGTTTGGCATCAGCTTCGCGACCGGGTCTTATTGTGTCCGTCTTATTATCGCCGACATGCGCGCTGGGCATGTCCTGCCAGACGAGCAGGCCGAGTTTGTCGCACCAGTAATACCATCGCTCCGGCTCTATTTTGACGTGTTTGCGAGCCATGTTCATGCCAAGGGCTTTTGTGATTTCAATATCATAGCGAAGCGCCTCGTCTGTAGGAGCGGTGTAGATGCCATCCGGCCAGAAGCCCTGGTCGAGAGGGCCGAATTGGAAAAGCGGTTTGTTGTTTAAAAGAATTCGTGTTATTCCCTGTTCATCCTTGCCAAGTGAAATTTTGCGCATTCCAAAGTACGATTCAACACGGTCAACCGTTTTGCCGCCGCTTAACAGGGTTATGCGCAGATTGTACAGATGCGGTGAGTCCGGACTCCACGTTTTTACATTTGGGATTTTGAGGGTGATGAGAGGTTTCTGCGCGTTGCCGCCGGTTGTTTCCAGAAAGGCGGTTTGAATGACTTTTTTATTATCGAGTACTTCCACATTGAGCCGGGTTGCTCCTGATGGTGTTGAGATGGCTGCTTCCACGGCGACCGATGAGTTGTCCAAATCAGGAACTATCTTCAAAGATTCGATATGCGTGGCCTGAACCGGCTCAAGCCATACCGTCTGCCAGATTCCGCTGGTGGCGGTGTACATGATTCCACCAGGACGCAGCACTTGCTTGCCGCGCGCCTGAGGGCCGCGATCAGTCGGGTCCCAAACTGCGACAATGATTTCCTGAGCGCCGCCTGGTTTGAGCGCGTCGGTTATGTCGAAACTGAAGCTGTCGTACCCGCCGCGGTGGGTGCCAATTTCCTTGCCATTGACGAAGACGGTTGCCTCCCAGTCAACCGCCCCGAAATGCAGCAAAACGCGCTGTCCGCGCCATGAAGCTGGAATTTGAAATGTGCGGCGGTACCACAGCTTTTGTTTTTCGTTCAGGGCCTTCATGACTCCTGAAAGGGCCGATTCGAGCGGGTACGGCACCAGGATTTGGCCGTCCCACGTGGCTGGCGTCTGGGCATCCTTGTCAACAATGGCATAGTCCCAAAGCCCGTTGAGATTCAGCCAGTCATCGCGGACCATTTGCGGCCGCGGGTATTCGGGAAGCGCCCTGGCAGGATTAACATCTTTGGCCCAGCGGGTTGCCAGCGGCCCCCTGGCTGGCTGCCAGCCGGCGGTGACGGTAAATGTGTTTGATACAAGCAAGCAGGCCGTCAAAAAGCCACAAAATTGCATTTTTCTCATGGCTGCAGGATGCCACGCAACAGGGCGGGCCTCAATGAAAGATTCGGTCAAAATTTTAAGAAATCCGGTCAGCCAAGATTTGAGTTTTAACAACGAAAATTCGATTTTTCTGGTTATGGCGGTATTTTCTGCTTTAAGAATTTCAACTGGCAGGCGGAATCAAGCTGAATGAACAGTGGAAAGTCAATTGGCGGCTCCCGTCCGCATGTTGCGCTGCTGGTGGAAACTTCGCTGGCGTCCGGGCGCGACATATTGCGCGGCATAGCCCGGTACGTGCGCGAGCATGGGAATTGGGCGTTGTACCACGAGGCGCGAAGTTTGGAGGAGTCGGTTCCACCATGGTTGGTGCGGTGGAGGGGGCAGGGGGTGATTGCGCGCATTCAAAATCAGAAGATGGCGCGCGCCCTCCGCAAGACGGGTCTGCCGACAGTGGACGTGCTTGGCGTTGTGGAGGAAGCGGGCTTTCCACTGGTACATGTGGATGATGCGCGGATAGCTGAAATGGCGGCTCAACACCTTTTGGAGCGCGGTTTTCATCATTTTGGATACTTCGGCATTGCCGGAGAAAACTGGTCGCAGCGACGCCGTGATGCTTTTGCCAAAGCTGTCAGGGATTCGGGCAACTGGGTTGGAGTTTACGAGTTGGGCCGCCGGATTTCACGGCGTGGATCGTGGGAAAAAGTCGAGGATGAACTGGCCCGTTGGGTTAGTCGCCTGCCAAAGCCGGCGGGCATAATGGTATGCAGCGATCAGCGTGGAGTGTTGGTTCTTGAGGCATGCCGCCGGGCCGGCGTGGCCGTGCCTGATGAAGTGGCCGTCATAGGTGTGGACAATGACGAGCCGCTTTGCGAAGTAAGCAATCCCCCTCTTTCCAGCATTGCCGCCAATCACGAATTAGTTGGTTACCAAGCTGCGGCGTTGCTGGAGCGGCTGATGCACGGAGAGGCTCCGCCGTCAGAGCCGGTGCTGATTCGCCCGGCAGGCGTGGTGCAGCGGTTGTCTTCTGAAACGCTTGCCATTGAGGACAGGCATCTGGCTGCGGCGTTGCGGTTTATCCGGGAAAATGCGTGTTCTGGAATTTCAGTTGACCAGGTTGCCCGAGCCGCCGGTTTGTCGCGAAGCGTGCTGCAACGGCGCTTTCATGCCATGCTTCGGCGCACCGTTCATCAAGAAATCATTCAAGCTCGTCTTAAGCGGGCCTGCGAGCTTTTGGCCAATACCGATCTGCCTTTGATTGAAGTGGCGGAGCGCGCCGGTTTCAAACATCAAGAGTACCTGAGCGCGGTATTGAAGAAACGATTGGGCCAAACCCCCGCCCAGTACCGCAAATCGCTTTTAGGGAAGCAGCCGTCAATTGGATTGGCTGCCAGAAATGCGAACTGATGCTACTGCGTGGAATTTCGGCCTTGAAGTTTCTGTCTGATGATGTCGTCATAGGCAAAAAGCTTTATGCGCAGAAACATTAATCCTGGTCTTTGTGGAATAGTGGCGGCGTTGGCGGCGCTGTGTCTGGCCATGGCCGTTGGATGCAAGCAGTCCGGCGGAAAACCGCGCATTGCGCTTGTGATGAAGTCGCTTGCGAATGAATTTTTTCTCACGATGGAAAACGGTGCGCGTGCGCACCAGCGCGCCCATGCTGGAGAGTACGAGCTGGTGGCCAACGGAATCAAGGACGAGTTGGATGTCACCCGGCAGATAGACATTGTGGAGCAAATGATTGCGCAACGGGTAAATGCCATTGTGATTGCGCCGGCAGACTCAAAGGCGCTGGTTGCGGTTTGCAAAAAGGCACAGGACGCCGGCGTGATAGTTGTCAACATTGACAACAAACTCGATGAGGCAGTGCTGGCGGACAAGGGGGTAAAAATCCCGTTTGTCGGGCCGGATAACCGGAAAGGTGCGCGAATGGTTGGCGAATATCTCGCGAAAAAATTAAAGCCGGGCGATCCGGTTGCAATTTTGGAGGGCGCCCCGAATGCATTCAACGGCATTCAGCGAAAACTGGGCTTTGAAGACGCAATGAAGGCTGCGGGGATGCGCATTGTTACGTCGCAATCGGGTTTTTGGGAAACTGACAAAGCCAACCAGGTGGCGGCGGCAATTATAACTGCCAATCCGGACTTGAAGGCGTTTTTGTGCGCCAATGACAGCATGGCACTGGGTGTAATTGCGGCATTGCGCGCTGCCGGCAAACTCGACCAGGTGCTGGTGGTCGGATATGACAACATTTCCGCCGTCCAGCAGTTGCTCAAGGAGGGCAAGATGCTGGCCACTGCCGACCAGCATGCCGATCAGTTGGCGGTGTTTGGCATCGAATACGCATTGGAAATGCTCAAAAACAAGGGCACGCCAGCCGACCGTGAAACACCGGTGGATTTGATTACCGCTGAATCGCCAGGGGCGCGGAAGTGAGCATCAGCGCTTATTGCGCTGGAAAAGAGGGAATGATTGCTTGATGGAATCCAACACGCCATTGCTGCAGGCAACCGGCCTTACGAAATCATATAACGTGAAGGCGCTGGATGGCGTGGATTTTGAGCTGCGCCGCGGGGAGGTTCACGCATTGGTGGGGGAGAACGGCGCCGGCAAGAGCACTCTGGCAAAAATAATCGGCGGCGTGACGCATGCTGACGCGGGCAAAATGCTGCTCGATGGCTCAGAATATTGTCCGCGCAGCCGTTCAGATGCCGCAAGGCGCGGAGTGCGGATGGTGATGCAGGAATTGAATCTTGTTGGCAATTTGACGGTGGCTGAGAGCATTTTTTTGGATCAACTGCCGCATCGCTTCGGATGGATAGATTACGCGCGCCTTAACAGGCAGGCTGGGGAAGCTCTGGCGCGAGTTGGGCTGGCCGGTGTTGACCCGCGTCAGCCTGTGCGGAGTCTTGGAGTCGGACAGCAGCAATTGGTGGAGATCGCCGCCGGTTTGTCACGCCGCTGCGATGTGTTCATCCTGGACGAGCCAACGGCGGCTTTGACAGATCGTGAAATTGGGCATTTGTTTGAACAGATTCAACGTCTCAAGGCCGGCGGAGCGGGTCTGATATACATTTCGCACAGGCTTGAAGAGATCAAAAAGATTGCAGACCGAGTGTCAGTTTTACGTGACGGCCGGAAGGTAATTACATGCCCGGCTGGAGAACTTTCCATGGATGAAATTGTGCGGCTGATGGTTGGGCGCGAGCTTGGGGCGAATATCCGCGGGCATGGAAAGAAGCGGGGCAGGGAGATGTTGCGGGTTGATGGCTTGAGCGACGGGCGCAAAGTCCATGGTGTTTCTTTTTCGGCTTACAGCGGCGAAATTTTGGGCGTCGCCGGGCTGATGGGTTCAGGCAGGACTGAGACTTTAAGGCTGATTTTCGGGGCGGATACGAGGCGGGCGGGCGCGATTTACCTGCGCGGCAGCGCGACGCCGGCGAGCATTTTGTCCCCGCGTGACGCAGTGCAGAATGGCATGGCGCTGCTGACCGAGGACAGGAAAGAGCAGGGGCTTGTTTTGCCTCTTTCGATTCGGGCCAACATAACTCTGGCACGGATGGAAGCGGTTTCATCGGCGTTGGGCTGGATTCGGAGCGGCGCGGAAATGGAGGCGGCAAGCCGGTGGAGCGAGCGGCTTGGAGTACGATGCAGCTCAGTTGAGCAGAGGGTTGCAGAGTTGAGCGGGGGCACCCAGCAAAAAGTGGCAATGGCCAAATGGCTGTTTCGTGATTGCGACATACTTTTGTTTGATGAGCCAACGCGTGGCATAGACGTGGGCGCCAAATTTGAAATTTACCAAATATTGCAGGAACTCGCAGCCCAGGAAAAGGCGGTGGTGGTAGTATCCTCCGATTTGTTGGAGCTGATGGCAATTTCCGACCGGATTTTGGTTTTGTCGAATGGCCGTGTGACCGGGGAATTCAAGCGGGGCGAATGGACACAGGATAAAATCATGGCTGCGGCCTTGAGCGGCTATGCAACCGGAACAAGTTTATGAGTGATTCAGACGCTGGACAAACAGGCAACCAAAAGTCAGTTTGGCGCCAGGTGGCCGGCGAGTATGTCGGCATGCTGTTGGCGCTTGGGTTGCTGATTTTGGGATTCAGTCTGAAATCGGCCAATTTTTTCAGCGCATCCAATTTTCAAACCATAGCCAACCAGATACCTGCTGCATTGATTTTGGCCACTGGCATGACTTATGTGCTCATTATTGGCGGGATTGATTTGTCAGTGGGCAGCGTGTTGGGACTGTCCGGGGCTGTGCTTGGGGTGTGCATGGCAAAGGCTGGCTGGCCGCTTGGGGCGGGTGTGTTGGCGGCGCTTGCAGCCGGCTTTTTATGCGGCGCGATAAATGGTTTTGTGAGTATTCGCTGGCGGCTGCCATCATTTATAGTGACACTTGGGATGCTGGAGGCAGCGCGCGGCGGCGCCCACGCCATTACACAATCCCAGACGCAATACATCGGCGCCGCAGTTGAGAAGATAGCTGAGGCGTCTGTTTTTGGCCTTGGTCTGCCATTTCTTGTGGCATTTGGACTTATGGTTGCCGCTCAGTTGGCGTTGTCACGCACAGTTTGGGGCCGTTACATGGTTGCAATCGGCACCAATGAAGAGGCTGTCCGCCTTTCGGGCATAGACCCGCGACCGTTGAAGTTTGCGGTATTTGCCCTGAGTGGAGGTCTGGCTGCTCTGGCGGCGATAATCAACACCTCGCGCATCGGCTCTGCAAATCCGAATGCAGGCGGCGGTTTCGAGCTTGAGGCAATTGCTGCGGCGGTGATTGGCGGGACCAGCCTTATGGGCGGACGCGGCTCTGTGGTTGGCACATTTTTTGGTGTGTTGATAATTGCGGTGCTTGGCAATGGACTGGCCGCGATTGGCGCAAAGGACGAGACCAAGCGTCTTGTCACTGGTGTGGTAATAGTGGCTGCGGTAATCCTGGACCAATACCGCCAACGGCGCATGCGTAACTAATAATGTCTCGATATGAAACCCAAACCAATTGTTGTCCTTGGCAGTTCAAACACAGACATGATCATCCAGTTGCCGCGTCTGCCAAAGCCGGGTGAGACATTGTTGGGTGGACGCTTTACGATGGCAGCGGGCGGCAAGGGCGCCAATCAAGCGGTTGCTGCCGCAAGGGCAGGTGGGCGCGTGGCGTTTATTGCAAAGTTGGGCGCCGATATGTTTGGTGAGAAGGCGCTGGAGGGTTTCAAAAGAGAGGGGATTGATGTAAGCGCAGTGGCCCGGGACAAACGTTATCCATCCGGTGTGGCGCTGATTTTCGTGGCGCGGGACGGTCAGAATTGCATAGCGGTTGCCTCCGGGGCAAATGCGCGGCTTGACCTGGCGTACGTGCGCAAGCATCGCGCCCTTATACGCAGGGCGGCGGTTTTGGTGCTCCAATTGGAAACCCCGCTGCCGGCGGTCCAGGCAGCAGCCCGCATCGCGGCGGAAGGCAATGTGCCAATCATTCTTAATCCAGCACCGGCGAGGCGCTTGCCAGATTCGTTGCTTTCACGAGTTACAATTTTGACACCCAACGAGAGCGAAGCTGAATTATTAAGCGGCACAAAATTGGGCAGTACGGTTCAATTGAACAGAGCGGCGGATGTCTTGTTGGCGCGCGGTGTCAAGGCCGTGGTTATCACCCTGGGGAAACGCGGCGCGTTTGTGGCTGCTGCCGGAATTCGGAAGCACGTGCCCGCTTTCAAAGTCAAGGCGGTGGATGCGACTGCGGCCGGGGATGTTTTTAATGGTGTTCTGGCGGTCGCAATGTCAGAGGGACGCCCGCTTTTGGAAGCTGTAAAATTTGCAAATGCCGCTGCAGCCATATCTGTGACACGGCTGGGCGCGCAGCCGTCGGCCCCATGCCGGTCTGAAATTGAGCAATTTTTGGCGAAGCAACAAAGTCTCTGAGTTCGGCAGCGCGGGCTTGTAGATGGATTTGGTTGGGTTAGACTGGCCGCCGGAATGAATATGAAATTTGGGCGATTATTAGGCGTGGTACTGACATCAGCGGCAGTGTTTTTTGTCATTTTGCAAAGTTTGCAGTCAGCCGATACGGACGGTGGCTGGCAGGATTTGTTTGACGGCAGGACGTTGAGCGGCTGGCGGGCAAGTGAAAACGCCGGCACGTTCAAGGTTATTGACGGGATGATCGCGGCCAGCGGCCCGCGTTCGCACTTGTTTTATGTGGGGGACGGACGACCGCAGGTGTTCAAAAATTTTGAATTTCAAGCCGATGTAAAGACCGCTCCGGGCGCAAATTCCGGCATCTACTTCCACACCGAATTTCAAGGCGAGGGTTTCCCACAAAAAGGGATGGAAATCCAAATCAACAATTCGGCCACGGAACACAATAACTACCTTGAATTGAAAAAGACCGGCAGCCTTTACGGGATTCGGAATGTGTACAAAGCACTGGCGCCTGACAACGAATGGTTCAGGCTTTGGTTTAGGGTTGAGGGGCGGCGTGTTCAGGTGCGGGTCAATGACATTTTGGTGGTGGACTATCTTGAGCCTGTGCCGCCGGTGGTGCCGAAGGGACGCCCCGGACGCAGGCTTTCGGAAGGGACGTTTGCCCTGCAGGGACACGACCCGGAGAGCAAAGTGTGGTTCAAAAATTTGCGGGTGAAACGATTGCCAGATGCCACTGCCGCGCAGGAACAGGTTGTGGTGGATGATTATTACCGGCAGCTCATCGAGTTGGGCGCTGCAAATTTCCCGCTGGTCAATTTCCATGTGCATCTCAAAGGCGGGTTGACACTTCCCGAAGCGCTCGCAATGAGCCGGCAATCCGGCATCAATTACGGGATTGCAATCAATTGTGGTTTGAATTTTTCGGTTACAAATGATGCCGGGATTGATGCTTATTTGAAAACCATGGCCGGCCAGCCTGTTTTTGTCGGCATGCAGGCCGAAGGCCGTGAATGGGTGAATTTATTCTCGCCGGAGGCGGTGGCGCGGTTTGATTACGTGTTCACCGATGCCATGACCATTGTTGACAACACCGGCCGGCGGATGCGCCTTTGGATAAAGGATGAAGTCGGCGAGATAAAGGACAAGCAACTATTCATGGAAACATTGGTTCAACGCACCGTGGACATACTTGAAAATGAGCCGGTGGACATTTTCGTCAACCCGACATATTTGCCCGAGGTGCTTGCCGCGGAGTATGACGCGTTGTGGACGCAGGAGCGGATGCAGCGGGTGGTGGATGCAGCAGCGAAAAACGGGATTGCCATTGAGATCAATGGACGGCTTCGGCTGCCAAAAGCGGCTTTTCTGAAAATGGCGAAAAAGGCCGGTTGCAAATTCACATTTGGCACAAACAACACCGACCGGGATGTAGGCAGGCTTGATTACTGCCTGCAAATGGTCAAGGAGTGCGGGCTGAACTGGCGCGATATGTGGATGCCCAAGCCTGATGGTCAGAAACCGGTGCAGTTGCGCAAGGGGCTGCGTCCGGCAAACCGTTCCGGTAACTGATTTGGAGTCTCAAATCATGAAAGCCGTCGCTCTGACCGGACCGCAAAGGCTTGAGGTTATTGATGTGCCCTCGCCGAAGCTTTCGAGCGACAAAGACGTGCTGTTGAAAATCGAGCGGGTGGGCGTGTGCGGCTCTGATCTACACTATTTCGAGCATGGCCGGATAGGCTCCCGGGTGGTTCGTCCGCCGTTCATTCCCGGACATGAGTGTTCGGGTATTGTTGTGGAAATTGGAGCGGCTGTAACGCGGGTAAAGCAAGGCCAACGCGTGGCAGTGGACCCGGCCATGAGTTGCGGGCAATGCGATCAATGTTTGTCAGGCCGTCCTCATACGTGCAGGAATTTGCGGTTTCTGGGATGCCCCGGGGAATCTGATGGCGCATTGTGCGAATGGCTGGTCATGCCGGAAGCCTGTCTTTATCCCGCGGATGAGAGATTGAGCGCAGACCAGGTTGCGCTTTGCGAGCCGTTGTCCATTGGAATGTACGCCGTGCGTTTAAGCCAGTTAACTGCCGGGGCATCGGTTTTGATTTTGGGCAGCGGGCCAATTGGGCTTTGCGTTTACTGTGCGGCGCGCAGCGCCGGTGCGGGGGAAGTTTGCATGACGGATTTGGTGGAGGAGCGCATTCAGTTTGCGAAAAAAATGGGCGCAGACTGGTCGGGTAATGCCGCAAAACAGGACATGGTGGCGTTGTTGAGACAGCGGAGGCCGGAGGGCTTTGATGTTGCTTTTGAATGTGCCGGCAAACAGTCCACGCTGGATGAGGCGGTGGAGCTGCTGAAGCCGGGCGGTAAAATAGTTATTGTTGGAATTCCGCGTGAAGACCGCGTTTCTTTTCCCATTGATTTGCTGCGCCGCAAGGAGCTGGCAATAATCAATGTGCGGCGGCAAAACCATTGTGTCAGACCTGCACTGGATGCAGTGGCCAGCGGTGCTGTGCCGGTGGAAAGGCTTGCCACTCACTGGTTCCCCCCGGAGGGCGCCCAGGCGGCATTTGAAATGGTGCGCGACTACCGCGACGGCGTCATAAAGGCAATGATTGTGTTTGCCTGAGCTGCCGCCGAGGCGGGTTGGCGCCGGTGGTGTCGGGCTTTATTTGGCGTCGTTGAGGTTTTTGCGCAGGATGTCAAGCTGTTCCAAAAGAGTTGCCGGCACCCGGTTGTTGAATTTCTTGTAGGATGCCGCAATATCTTCGACCTCATTCTTCCAACCTTCGATGTCCACAGCGAGCAGTTCCTGCAAATCCGTGGATGGAATATTCAAGCCTGTCAAATCAAGCGCATCCGGGGTTGGCAGGTTTCCGATCGGCGTGGAGACAGCTTTTGCTTTGCCTTCAACACGCTCGCAAATCCATTTCAGCACGCGGCTGTTTTCACCGTAGCCGGGCCACAGCCAGCGGTCATCGCTGCTTTTACGGAACCAGTTGACAAAGTAAATGCGCGGCAATTTGGAACGGTCGGTGCGTTGCGGCATAGAGAGCCAGTAGGCAAAGTAATCGGCCATGTTATAGCCGCAGAATGGCAGCATGGCAAACGGGTCACGGCGCAATGCACCGACTTTACCGAGCGCTGCGGCAGTGGTTTCGGAACCGCAGCCTGAGCCTAGAAACACCCCATGTTCCCAGCTCAGGGCTTCATTGACCAGCGGTATTGTGGAGGAGCGCCTCCCGCCAAACAGAATGGCTGAGAGTGGCACGCCTTCGGGTTTCTGCCAGTCTGGGTCAATGACCGGGCATTGGGAAGCCGGCGCAGTGAACCTTGCATTTGGATGAGCAGCCTTGCGACCGCAACCAGGCGTCCATTCATTGCCCTGCCAGTCAATTGCCTTTTCAGGAGCGGGTACGCCCATATCTTCCCACCAAACGTCCATGTCAGGCGTAAGCGCCACGTTGGTGAAAATGGTGTTACGCTCAATTGTATGAATTGCATTTGGATTTGATTTAACTGAAGTGCCTGGCGCAACGCCGAAAAAGCCCGTTTCAGGATTTACGGCATACATGCGGCCATCGGCGCCGATGCAAATCCAGGCGATGTCATCTCCAACGCAATTGACTTTCCAGCCAGGCAAAGACGGCAGCATCATGGCAAGGTTGGTCTTGCCGCATGCGCTGGGGAATGCGGCGGCGATGAAGTGTGTTTTACCTTCCGGCGAGGTCAGCCGCAAAATAAGCATGTGCTCTGCAAGCCATCCTTCGCGGCGGGCGACAACCGATGCAATTCTAAGGGCCAGACATTTTTTGCCAAGCAGCGCGTTGCCGCCGTAACCGGAGCCATAAGACCAAATTGACGGCTCTTCCGGAAAATGAACGATGTATTTTCTGGATACATCGGGTTCGCACGGCCAGGGCACGTCAGCCTGTCCGGGGCGCAATGGAGCGCCAACCGAGTGCATGCATGGTATGAAGTCTCCGTCGCCAAGTGCATCAAGGACGGCCTTGCCGGCCCGCGTCATTATTTGCATGTTGGCCACCACATAAGGCGAGTCGGTGATTTCAATGCCGATTTTGCGGATGGGTGATTCCAACGGCCCCATTGAAAACGGCAGCACATACATGGTGCGTCCGGCCATGCAACCTTGAAACAGGCCGTTGAGAGTACGATGCATTTCAGCCGGTTCTTTCCAATGATTGTTTGGCCCGGCGTCGTCCTGGTTGGCCGAGCAGATGAAAGTCCTTTCCTCAACGCGTGCCACATCGCTGGGGTGAGACCGCGCCAGATAGCAGTTGGGGCGCTTCTTTTCGTTGAGTTTGGTGAATGTACCGGTTTTGAGCATCAACTCGCACAGGCTGTTGTACTCTTCCTTTGAACCGTCACACCAATGGATGTTTTTTGGCTGGCAAAGTCTTGCCATTTCCTCAACCCAACTGATCAGCTTCTTGTTTGTTGTTGGCGCGTTTGTCATTTTTTCACCATACTTGCATTGTTTTGTTCATGCCATGTAATTGCAGGGGGAGCATCCATCTGCCTGCCCAATGCCGGCGCACACTTTTATTGAAAAGCCTTATGCATTGCTAGGGAAAAAAATTAAAAAGTTATGTCGCAATTTCAAAAAGCGGTTTGTCAGGCCGTCCTCAGCCTTTCCGGTTGAACTTAAGGCCGTTGCCGGTTACTTTGTGGGCCATGAAAGTGGTAATCCTTTGCGGTGGCAAAGGGACGCGGTTGCGGGAAGAAACCGAATACCGTCCAAAGCCCATGGTGCCAATTGGGGGCTACCCGATACTTTGGCACATCATGAAGATTTACGCCCACTTTGGGCATGACGAATTCATTTTGTGCCTTGGCTACAAGGGCGAAATGATTCAGGAGTACTTCCGCAACTATTTGTGGAATACATGCGACGTAACTTTGTGTCTTGGGCGGAATCCACAAGTGTTGGTGCATGACCATCATGCCGAGGAGAATTGGAAGGTCACGCTGGCGCATACCGGCGAGGAGACGCACACCGCCTGCCGGGTGAAGCGCATCCAGCGATTCATCCCGCCCGGCGAGACATTCATGCTGACTTATGGTGATGGTTTGAGCAATGTTGACATCAATGCGCTGAACGAGGCTCACAAAGCCGCCGGCAAGGTTTGCACAATAACCGCGGTGCATCCTGCTGGCAGGTTCGGCTCCCTCCAAATAGACGAAAGTGGCGCGATCCATACTTTCACAGAAAAGCCGCAGGTGGAAACCACTTACGTAAATGGCGGGTTCATGGTTTGCGACTACCGGATGTTTAACTATCTGCCGGACGATCCCAACATGATGCTGGAGCGCGCGCCGATGGACGCGCTTGTGCGCGATGGCCAGCTCAATTCCTACCGTCATGAAGGATGGTGGCAACCGATGGACACTTATCAGGAGATGCAATATCTAAACCAGCTCTGGCGCGAGGGGAGGGCGCCCTGGAAAGTATGGTAATTGGGTCTTGAATGCCGGCAGGCGGCGGTTGCGGTTGAATAATTACCTGGATTTGACAAATGAGTGATCGAAAACAATTACGCAAACAGATTTTGGAGCTGGTTCGCCAGTATTACGCTGCTGAACCTCCGGGAAATTTCCGTCCTGGCGAAGACATGGTCCGCTACGCAGGCCGCCATTATGACGCCGAGGAAATGGTGAACTTGGTTGATGCCTCCCTGGATTTTTGGCTGACGGCCGGCCGTTACGCGGAGGAGTTCGAGGCCGGGCTTGCATCCTACCTTGGCCGGGAATTTGCGCTGCTTGTCAACTCCGGTTCATCGGCAAATTTGGTGGCGTTTTCCACGCTTACATCGCCGCGCTTGAAGGATCGGCGGGTGCGTCCTGGGGACGAGGTAATCACCGTTGCAGCAGGTTTTCCAACCACGGTAAATCCAATCATCCAGAATCGCGCCGTGCCGGTGTTTGTGGATGTGGAGCTGGGCAGTTACGTTCCAACGATGGATAAAATAGAGGATGCATTAAGCCCGCGGACGCGCGCCGTGATGATGGCGCATACAATGGGAGTTCCGTTTCCGGTGCGTGAATTGCGCGAATGGTGTGACAAGCACCGGCTCTGGTTGATTGAAGACAATTGTGACGCCCTTGGCACACGGTATGAGGAGCGGCTGACTGCGACTTT
>Ga0078972_1002191_pt1 | contig 66414 bp, 53 predicted proteins | sample YelNatPaOPGAMG01_FD_67568 | JGI IMG/M metagenome (GOLD analysis project Ga0078972, IMG submission 67568) | Hot spring thermophilic microbial communities from Obsidian Pool, Yellowstone National Park, USA - OP-RAMG-01 (SPADES assembly) (version 2) | ecosystem: Environmental > Aquatic > Thermal...
GGCTTTCTCTATTCGCTGGGCAAAGCGTTTTGCGTGCCTCAGGCGTGCGCTAAGCGCGGGAGCTTGCGATCTGGTATCCGTCGCGCGCAGGCATATACATTACCTTTTTCTTTAACTTTCTTGTTAAAAAATTTTACTTTCAGTCTACTTTGGGCAGGGTTTATAAACCCCTGCCTCGCCTTTCAAGCTGTGAGCTGCGGAAACAACGCGGCGGGAGAGAACGCGGTGAGGGGGGCTGGAGCGCGCGCATGAAAGTGAGAGTGCCTGGAACTATCTGGCGAATACCCAACCGATAGTGAGCGTTAAAATATTTAAACCCCCAAAGGACTGCTTCCCTGACAAGCCATGAAAAAACTAAGGGACTTCGAGGAAGAGGAGGAGTGGGAGGAAGAGGAAGAAGAGGAAGAGCTCGAAGAGTGGGAGGAAGAGGAGGAGGAAGAGGAAGAAGAGTGGGAGGAGGAAGAAGAGGAAGAGGAGTGGTAGGTTAGGGAAGCTAACCGGGTTCTATTTTATTAAATTTCCTTTTAGATTTTTTATCAGATAAGTTCCGATAGATCCATTACTAGCTTGCTTATCTTGAACAGGTGATTCCGAGCCCCCCCACTAATGTTTGAATTGCTAATTGACTGTAGAACCTCCGCGCACCCCACTTCCGCTCTTTCGCGGAGGAAGCTGGAGATTACAGCCTCTTGACATCTCGCAACAACCTTCGCGGTCTCAGTCAGCCCTGAGGCTGGTGTAGAGTAGGTCATGCGCTCGGCTTCATCGCCGATCTCCTCCAGGAGCTTTGCCACCAGCCTGGCATCCACCAGGAACAAACGCTCCTGCCCGCTCACAACGGGTGACTGTATAGCACTCCGTATCAAACGCACTGCCAGGAAGTAGAGCCTGTCAAGCCTATCGTCGCGGCTCCTGACCGACTCTAGAGCGGCGGTATCGCCGGATTCGAGAGCGGCAGAAGCATCGATGTACATGCTTCTAGATATCGAATCCATCCTGGAGAGAACACCTTTCACGTCGTACCCGTCTTTAACAAAGCACTGCAAGACGAGTTTTTTGTCGCTTTCATCGACGACCTCGAGTCCCACAAGAAGTTTTAGCAACCTTTCGAGACCGCCTTTCAGCAGGTCCTTCGGTGGTTTTTCCACCTCAATAACCTCGTAGCCGGCTAGGTAAGCTTTTATCACATCCCGCGCGCTGCCTCCCTCGATCCTCTTCGCTCTTGCTTTTTCGCTTTCACCCTTTAACGGTTTCAAAAGCAAACCACCTTCAACGACCTCCGCCACCACCACGCTCCCGGACCCGAGCCCCTTGCTTTCAACCCATCCGCGCGGCAAAGACACGTAGATGCTGTTGCCAACCTTTACGAGACGCCTGTATTCGCTCCTCGAAACCGACATAGCCAGCAAAACTCCGCGACAAAAACGGTTAAAAAGCGAGCGATGGCGCGGAGCCCCGCTTCCTTTCGAACCGGGGGCCTGCCGGTTCCCGCCGGCTGCCGCAGCTTCATTCCCAGCGCGCTGCGCCAGTCGCTGCGGGCACCAGCTACAGCCGGCCGCTCTACCGCTGAGCTACGCGGGGCGTGGTCCCCGCGCCCGGAGTGCTCGGGAAGCGGGGCTCCCAGGCTATCCTTGCGCCTTGAGGGACTTTTAAGCTTAGCGTCAAAGCGGGCTAAGCGAGATATGAAAAGGGCCGTTTGAGAGCGCTTAAAACAGCTGAGCTTAACGCAGCCACGATCCTCACTCTTTTAGCTCCAGAACCTCAATGCCGGTATTTCTCCTTCGGGAGATAGCGACCGCTACGGCTATAACAGCGAGGGCTCCGGCGGCTAGGTAGAGCTCGCGCGGCACAAAGCTTAGGGCGACGTAAGAGCCTCTGCCTTTTACTTCGAGCGTCGAGCGGAGCCCGAGCTCCGGCACCGTAATCTCGTAGAGACCCGGCTTTAGGTCCAAAGCCGCTGTTCCGTCGTCGCCCGTCCTCGCCGAGAGCTCTACGGGTCCCTTCACCTCGATGAGGGCTCGAGCTATAGGTCTCCCGAAGAAGTCTACGATCTTCACAAAAACTCTAGTCAAGTTCGATACGATCACGTAGCTGCTTGAGCTTGCGTCGACGTTGACTACACCCTCGGCGATTGCAACACCCCCCTTGGATATCACGTAGCTGTAGCGCCCAGCTGGGATATCCTCGAAACGGGCCTTCCCACCGACCTCTTGTGAATCGTACTGCACACGCTCATCCTTCAGCGTGACCGCGTAGCCGGCAACCCTGTCTCCATTTGGGTACACCACCGTTATTTCGAAATCCACGAGAGTGGTGTTCACAGTCAAGTGCGCGTCTCCGCTTTCGACCCTCAGGCCGGCACGCCCCACTTCCCTGCCGCCCGCGAGCACGCTGACTAGGTACTCGCCCGGCGGTACAGCTTCAAAAACGCAAGAGCCTTTCGCCACGTAAGCGAAATCTCTCACCGCGCTCCCAACACCTATCAGAAAGGCCGTCGCGTTGTTCACAGGTTCGCCTTTCGCGTCGACAATGTCCACCAATACGCTGTAGCTGTAGACAGGCAGCACCACCGTCGGCGAGTACCCGTATAGGCTCAGGTTGTACGCCGAAACCCCCCTCCTGTACGCAGTCGCTGTAACCGCGCCGCTCGATCGTGAGATGGTTATTGTGGCGCGCTGACCCGCAGCTACTCGGTTATTTTCGACGACGTAGTCGTAAGGCCCAGGGTTGGCGACGTCGAAGCTGCAAGCGCCTGTTGCCAGCTTGAAACCAGGGAGCGCTCGCAGCAGCGCTGGGTTGCCGGGGAACGCTCGGCCCAGCGCGTCATCCGCTACGGTGTAACCCTGGAGTTCAAGCTGACACCCAGCCGGCAGGTTCGCGTAGATGTACATCGCGCTCGATGCCTTTTTGACATCCGTTAGGTAGTAGAGAGGGACTGCTCTAAGCTCCACGGCCGCGTTCTGTAGCTGCTTTATTAAGGGTTGAAGCGCTTCCGCAGCAGCTAGGAAGGAAGCGCTCCACAGCGTCACATTCCCCGTAGAAAGAGGTATGTTAATCGGTTCGCATGCTGTAACCGTGAGCTTCAACCCTGCAAGGAGACCGATCGCGCTGGTGTTCCTCAGGAGAGAGCTCACTAGGTAACCCCACACACGCTCACCTTCCTTATCGTTTAAAGCGTACACTGGGGGTTTCGCGGCGTACTCTGCGAAGCTTATAGAGAGCGTTTTGGGCACGAAACCAAGCCTGGTAAAGTTGATCCACGCGAAATCCTCAACCACGATAACCCCTTCATCCACCTTAGGCACCACCGCTACACCATCTACGGCGACCCCGGAGGGCTTGAAGGGAGTAGACGCGTCCACTCTCACGAGAACGCCTAACGCGTCCCTCGGTGGGCTCAGCTCCAGCTTGCAACCTTTCCGCCACTCTAAAAGGAGGAAATCGCTAGTGTACTCTCCGCCAACCTTCCAATACTTCACTTCGACCACGAACAGCTTGGGCGGCTCAGCTAACGCCGCAGCTCCAGCGGCTAGCAACGCTATCAACAGCAGTGCGAGACGCACGAGCATGATAACCATCTAGGGTCCTGTTTAGGTAGCCCACCGTTCCCTCTGTTATGACCGGGGTATTCTCCGAATACTCGCTTTAGCGGGCGCTTAAGCCGTAGTTAGGTACTAGCGCTCGCGGGCATCTAATCAGCGATAAGATAATAGGCGCACGCCACCGTAGCGCGCGCTATATACCTAACGCTAGTTCTGCTGTCCTCCCTCTACGTTCTCTATTGCCTTCAGTCATTTCGCCAGACCTAGCCTATATGGCTAGGTTTTTAATCTTTTTCTTTAACTTTTTGGTTAAAAAATTTTACTTTCGGTCTGCATTGAGAAGGCTTTTTAAACCCCCAACCCGCCTTAAGCTCGTGAGCCGCGGGAACAACGCGGTAAGAGCGCACGCTGTGAAGGGGCCTCAGCCCCGGGACCCCGAGCTGGAGATCCCCCGCCTCGCGCGAGGGGCGGGCTATGGGGGTAGGAGGAGGAAGAAGGGGTTTGTTGAGGGCTTCCGGGTCTTGACTTTACTGTACCGCGTTAGCGAGCTGCCGCCCAGCGCCTTTCAACGCCTGGTGGAGCTGTTCAAAGCGTACAGGGCGGTGGCTGCGCTTTACTTCTGGTCGAAGAGATTGGGGATCGATGAGGGCGTGGGGCTGGCTTTGGAGCGCGTTCGGCAGCTGCCGTATTACTACCGGCACGCGTTCAACGAGGAATCGCGGGTTTATCAGTTCAGCGAGGTTGAAAAGATGAAGAGACCGAGGAAGATGATATTGCTGCTGCCGCTCGTCGACGCTTTACACCCCAACCACGGCGCATACATCGAAGACGGCAAGCTGGTCGTGAGGCTGGGTGACGGGGAGAGGTTGGAACTACCTCTTCCAGAGAGAGCCCTGAAGTGGCTTCAAGAGAAGGAAAAGGAGGTGACACCGCTGAAGGTCACGAAGATCGTGAGAATCCAGTGGCGCGAGGATAAGCCGGTGCACCTCAAGGTGCAGATCGTCCTCCGCGTGGAGCGGCCCGAGCCGAGGATGCCAGATCCCAAGAGCGCGCTGCTCTGCTACGTGGACGCGAACAGCGACTACGGGATCGCGTGCGTGCTCGCGCTTTCCGATGGGAGTGAGACGAAAGTGCTGGAGACGCCGAAGCTGAAGCCTCCGAACAGGAGCAGGCGGTTGATAGAAGCCGCTAGAAGGATGCGCGCCGCGGCGAGGGAACGCAAGCCGAGCGTGAACTACGCGCTCGCGAGGCTCTCGGAGAGGTTCAGAGCGAAAGGCTGGGTGAAAGCCGCCGCCGCTCAGATTTTCAAGAAGGCGTTCAAGAGAGCGAACGGCAGGAGCGTGGTAATGAACTTCGATATACCTGATCCAGAATCAATCAAGGAATCTTATTTGCAGAAAACATTGCTTTCTTTAAGGAATGTTGCTAAAAATCTCGAAAACTGGTTCGGGACTTACGCCACTTTCGAGTGCTACCCTTCGACGAAGTGCCCCTTCTGCGGCTCGAAGCTGAAGATCGTGCACACGAGGAGGACGCGGATTGCTTTTTGCAGGAGGTGCGGCTTTTACGATGACCGCGACTTCGTGCCCTTCTACCACTGGCTCAAAGCGCTGGGCCTGCCGCTGCCGAAGTGGCCTCTGCGAAAGCTACAGCTTCCGGATGAGCTGAAGCTGTTAATTAACAGCGTACGACCCGGGAGCCCTCGAGCCGGGCGCGAGTTGGCGGGGTCGCGCTCAAGCGCGCCGCCCCGCTGCCCGTGCGCGCGCCGGGCGCACCCAGCGGACGCGAGGATGAGGCTGGGGGCTGAGCCTAGGGGCCCAGCGCTGGGCCTCGGGCGATGAGGGGTTGCACCCCCGTGGGCCCAGCCGGAACAGTGACTGGCGGGCCAGAGGGGGCAGGAAAGCGCGGAAAAACCCGCGCGGGCGCGCGCGATAAGATAATTAAGACCCTCTGTAAGAGGAACTTTGAGGTGCATGCTGGGTAGACGGAGGGAGGTTGACGCGGCCGAGCTAGTGAATAGATTGGAACAGTTAAGCAAGGAGATAAACTCTCTAATTTCTAAGCAAAGCGATGCGGTAGGTGCTAGAGTGGCGGAATCGCTCAGGGCGATGCAGGCGCAGCTCGTAGCTCTGCTGGACGAGCAGAGGGCTATTCTGGCAGACCTCGTCGATTTGCTTCAAAGGCAGAGGGGGGAGCTGGAAGGTGCTCGAGCTAGGTTGGAGGAAAACGCTGCAAAGCTGGCGGATGCGAGTTCAAAGCTGGAGGCGGGGGTTGCCGAGCTGAGCCGTGTCTCGGGCGATCTAACGAAAAGCTTGGAAGTCCTGAACGAGCGCTTGACACCAGCGCTCCAAGCGAGCGCCGAAACGTTAGCCGAACTCAAAAGGATTCTTGAAGAGACAGGAAAAGCTAGCGCTAGGTGGGAGGAGGAGCTCGTAGGAGGCGCTAGAGCACTCGTAGAGGCCGCAGAAAGGTACACAAAGGCTGTGGACGAGTACGCGAGTGCAGCAGCTAAAGTCAAAGCGATTGAAGAACGTGAAAAGGAGCTTGCTGAGAGGGAAGCTAAACTGAAAGAGCTTGAAGAACAATTGAAGAAATGGAGTGAATCTTTATCTGATAAAGAATCTAACATAATGAATATTATCGAAAAGTTGGTGAAAACCGTCAACGAATTGAACGCTAAAACAGAGGCCGTGTATGAGCTAAAGGATATCGCTTCAGCGCTTTCATCAACGCGCGAAGAATTCGCAAAAATAATCGGAGACGTACATGCAAGCTACATGGAAATGCTAAAAAAACTAGAAGATACAACATCAAACACACTCAATATAACACGCGACGAGTTCACAAAAATACTCAGCGAAGCTCATTCAAGCTACATGGGGACATTGAGACAGTTAGAGGATTCGACGTCAACCACGCTTTCTACGGCGCGAGACGAATTCGCAAAAATACTCAACGAGACTCGCGCGAGCTACATGGAAATGCTGAAGCAACTTGAAAGCACCACTTCAAACACGCTTTCATCAACGCGCGAAGAATTCGCAAAAATAATCGGAGACGTACATGCAAGCTACATGGAAATGCTAAAAAGACTAGAGAAAGAATTGAAAGAGCTTGCAGAAAAAAAAGCAGAACTGGAAAGTTTTAAAGCCTCCCTAGTAAGCGAAAACGAACGTATAAGATTGCAGAAAACTGAGCTTGCGGAGCGGGAAGCTAAACTGAAAGAGCTTGAAGAGCAATTGAAAAAATTGGATGAAAAGTTAAAGAATTGGGAAGATATTCTTAGATCAAAAGAAGAGGAAGTGAACAAAAGAATTGAAAAAATAACAGAATGGGAAAAAGAATTAAATGAAAGAGAAAATAGGTTAAACAAACTTCTAAATAGATATGAAATAATGAGAAGAGAACTAGAAGAAAAAGAGAAGAATTTAAAAGAACTTGAAATGGCTATCAATAAAGAAAAAGAATCTATTGAGGAAAAATTAAAGCCGCTTAGTGAACTAAATCAACTAGAGATAAAACTAAAAGAATGGGAAAAAAGATTAATAGAAAAGGAAAAAGAACTTATAGGGTACCAAAGATCTCTGCTTACTAAAGAGAACTTACTGAACGAGCTTAGGGAGAGGTTACAGGTTAAAGAAATGGAGTTGAAAGGTAGAGAAGAGGAAATCGCTAAAAGTTTGAAGAAACTGAGCGAGCTTGAAATTAGAGTTAAAGAACTCGAAAGCGAAAATAAACGCTTGAGGGAAGAACTGGCAAGGAAAGAGGAAGAGTTGAAAGCCCTTAGAAGCCTATTAGAGTAAAAACAAAGTAATTTCTTTCCTAAAACTTTCGTTTAGCCACGAGTATTAACTTTACGTTTATAATCCAGCGAAGTATGTGACAGCAACCAATGCAGCGAATATTATTGAAAGCAAAATAAAGCCTAGAGCTAGGCCTTCTACAAGCTTGAATACCAGGCTTTCCCCCCATTCGGGTTCCTCGTCTTTCGCGGCGTTATATGCGAAGAAAGCTAAAACCGCAGATAGAAGCGTTAGGATGAGTGGTAGAATTTTCGAGAAAAAGGGCGGCAACGTTGGACTCTTGCTGAACCCTTCGGTCAACACCCATGTTGCAAGTAACGGTAGTAAAGGGGCTAGTGTAAGCGCCGTTAGAATTTTGCTCGGCAGCTGCGTTTCAACCACCAAGGGAGGGGGTGACGCCCCCACTTAAAGGATTGCTAAACCTTCCTGGAGAAGCTTAACCATGCATAATGGAAGCGCCTATCATATGGTTTCACTTGCTTGCGAACTCCGCGGGGAGAGGGTGGCGCTTCGCGATACCGTCTGCTAGCTGGTTTCTGAAGAAGAAGGTCGCGCTCCAGATACCATAAGGAGTTTCACTTCGGTCAAATCGTTAGTAACTTTTTGCTCTATTTCTGATAATTTTAATTCTAAAGAATATATTAATAAGCTCATTTCGTTTATTTTAGATTTTAATTCTATAATTTCCTCTTTCAAAGATTTAACTTCCTCTATCGTCTGGAGACTTCTCTCTTTTTCTTCTAGTTTAAATGCTTCTATATCTTTTACCATGCTGTCTACGTTGTTGGAGAGGGTGCTTAGCTTTGAGCCTAAACTGCTAAGTTCTAAATCTAATAGTGCTTTTACGTTAGATTGCATTTTGTTAAGTAATTCGCTAGTTAATTTTGTAAACTCCTGGTACCGTTCTATAATGGTGCGCCTTTCGTCGTCTATTAATCTCTTGTTGGTTTCGAGCAGCTGAGCTAGCTTTGAACTCTCTTCTTTGAGCTCCGATATTTGTTTGTTTAACGTTTCAACTTGCAGTTTTAACCCACGAACCCCGTCGCTAAGCCTACGGACGCCGACAGCTAGTGCAGGTAGGATCTCCTCCTTGAGCTCCACGTACTCGATCTCGCTCATTACGTGTAGGAACGCTTAAGGGTCGTTATATTTTAAGCGTCTAGAAAAGGAGCGCGCTACCTATACCGAAAACGCGGTTGCTTGCCGATCACCATCCGCGAGAGAGATGGGCTTCGGCTACAGCTAGAAAAAGCGCCCGCTAGTAGTGGTCACTCCGGCTCGTTTTCCCACCCTTCTCCTTCTAGGTCTCTACCGAACTTTATGGCGAGAGCTGCTAGAACCACCGCGGCAACAGTGAGCGCCACGCCGACGTTGACGAAGATGCCGCGGGCTTGGGGTGTCGGCGCTTGCCATGGGTAACCGCCTAGAATGAGCTTAGTGTCGCCCAAGGGTATCGAGAGGGGCGTCCAGTAGAGGATCAGCGCCACGGCTAGAAGTACGATCACGATCAACGTGGTAGCTCTCATGCGATCACCCCACTAGGGTCCGATCGTCGCGAGACGTTCATTGTTCACACACCCTGGGACGGCTTCTTCATCCCCGTGGTGCAGGGAGGCAGCGTTATTAAGGGTTTTTCCACAGCGAGAGAATACTTTCAGTAACATCTCTATCCCGGTGAGCCTTTTCTTCCCCAAAGAGCTTCTTAAGCGTATGGGCTCCCTGCTTATCGACAGGGAGAAACTCTCAAGCAGGTATGTGCCACCGAAACTCCCCTATAGAGATGAGCAACTCGCGATACTGAGGAGTTTCCTTAGCGATGTGGTGCGAGGCGAAGCTGCTAGCCCCAGAGTGGCTGTTCTGGTGGGTCCAACAGGCACAGGAAAGACATCCAGTGTAATGCTCCTCCACAGGACGCTTATAGAGGAGGAGCGCGCGCACGCTTTTGCTCACATAAACATGAGGATGGCCGGTGATACGCCTTTCCAGATTTTCGCCGCTCTCTACGAGAGCGTAGCTGGCACCCCTGCTTCGCGCAGCCTAAGCGCATACGAACTGCTTAAGGAAACTTTCAGCGTGCTCAAGCGGGAAGGGGTGCCAGCCTTACTCGTTTTCGATGAGGTCGAGTTTCACGCAAAAAGCGCTCTCCGCAGCGCGATATACACGTTAACGAGGTTACACGAGCTGCAGCTCGTGCAGGCAGCTTTGGTGTTTATCGCGAGAAACATGGACTGGTTGAAGCTTCTGGACCCTGCTGAGCGGAGCTCGCTGGGCAACTTCATTGTAAGGTACCCCCCCTACAGCAAGGAGCAGCTCCTGGGGATATTGGCGTATAGAGCTCAAGAGGCCTTTAAGAGCGGCGCTGTAGGGCATGATGTACTCAGCTGGCTCGCTGAGTACACGCACGCTTACATGCAAGGTGATGTTCGAAGAGCGCTGGATACGCTCCTGTTAGCAGCGCTGTTAGCGGAGCAGGAGGAAGCCCCTAAGGTGGAGGTTCGCCACATCGTAGCAGCCCTTAAACAGACAGAGATCTTTGTAGCTCCGGCTGACGTAGAGCGCTTGACAGTCTACGAAAAGCTAACGCTGTACGCCGCTCTGCGCGCCTCTAGGGTGAACCCTTACGCCAGACTAAGCGAGGTACGGGAGGAGCTGCTCTCTCTCACCGAGCAACTGGGTTTGGAACCCCCAAGCCAAGAGGAGTTTGAAGATATCGTGCAGAGGCTAGTCGATATGGGAGCCCTGCTGGCTGAAGGCCCAGCGAGAATAGCGCCCGCTCCCACTCTTAACGCGGACGCTGTGGCATCGATTCTCAAGGACTCCGTAAGCGCGCACGCACCTACATCTCGCTCTTCATCCTAGCGTCCGAGCGCCCCCGTTAGGGGGTACTCATGGGCTCCGCGCCTTGCGGCGCTTCACCGCCTCTTCAGCCCCGCGCGCCGGTGCCCACAGGGGAGGTTTCCCCAGAGGGGGTGCCTCCCCCGGGAACGGGTCTCTCTAATTAACTAGAGCGGCACGCGCTAGGGGCTTTTAAAGCTTTCCCAGAGTAGACTGAAAGTAAAAATTTCGATCCAAAAAGTTAAAGAAAAAGATAAAGAATATTCTCACACAGTTAGGCTAGCGAAATGATGGAGGCAATAAAGAAAATAGAGGCTGCAGCTGCGCGAGCAGCTGGACGACCTAGGGGTCGCTCGGTATCTCGAGCGCGCGTGCACGTTAAATAAATCTGAGTGGGCCGGGTGATGAGCTACCGTGATAATGGTCGACTATCGGGAGAAAAACAGCGGTGTGGTGGAGGAGTTGGCGAAGCTTGGAGCGCCTATGCGTTTTGAGAAACTGGACGTGGGGGATTACCAGATCGCTGGAGAAGTCATTATTGAGAGGAAGAGTTGCAACGACTTCGTGTCGTCAATCATCGACAAGCGCCTTTTCGAGCAAGTTCGCTATATGCTCCAGGCGCAGCTCAAGCCCGTTGTCATCGTGGAGGGGGACTTCGCTGAAACGTTGGCTTACAGAAGAGTTGGTTACCCTCAGGTTTACGGCGCTATAGCGGCGCTTGTAGACATGGGAGTATCGGTACTGCGCACAGGCCGCCCAGCAGAGACAGCCTACGCGATCTACTACATTTACAAGCGCCGCGTGGAAGCTCCTAAAAAAGGGTACCTCCAACCGGTGAAGGTGAAGGTTGTGAAGAGCAACAAGAGCATCGAAACTGTTCAGCTTAACATGGTAGCCGCCATACCGGGTATAAGCCGCGAGCTCGCCCACAGGATCTTAATGCACTTCAAGACTCCAAGAAAGTTCTTCAAGGCATCGCCGGCAGAGCTCAGGAGAGTGGAAGGGTTGGGGGAGGCTAGGATAGCTAAAATTTTGGAAGCTCTAGATACGGTGTACCCTCCGGTTTACATGAGTGAAGGCAACCCGAGCGCCGATGGCTCCTGAACCCTACCGAGCGAGTGAGGATACTGTACTTTTAGCCAAAGCTCTCGAGTGCATCGACGGAAGCTACAGGCTAGCGGGGGAGATAGGCTGCGGAACCGGTTTCATCACCGAAGTTCTGTCCTCGATGGCGGAAGAGGTTGTCTCGTCCGACATAGACGTCGAGGCAGCGAGAGAAACCTGGTCGAGAGCTAAACGAAAGGGGTTTGACTGGAAGGTGCACGTGGTGTGTTGCGACAGGTTGGAAGCAATAAGGGAGGGGGAGGTCTTCCAGCTGACCGCCTTCAATCCCCCCTACCTACCCGGTGAAGAGGAAGACGCTGCTACCAACGGTGGTCCTTCAGGTGTTGAAATCCCCCTTTCCTTCCTCGAGTCGGCCCTCAGGAGATTGGCTAGAAACGGGCTTATAGTACTCCTGCTCAGCTCGCTATCCGATTGGCTACGGGCTCTGGAGGAGTTAACCATAAAGGGGTTTCGCGCGAGCGTGCTCTGCGCGAAGAGCGTAGGGATTTTCGAAGATCTTTTAGTTGTTGTAGTTTTACGTTCCGCTCCTAGAAGCTCCGCTGGCTCGTGATATACCGATCCTTACGGCGAAGCCGTCTAAATCCCAATCTTGCACGAGCTCGCCTCCAACAGCTTCGGCGTTTCCGAGGATCTTCAAATTGGTTGCTCTCACTTCCCTCACGATGTAATCAGCTTTTTCCTCAACAGCCCGGGCTACTTCGCTCGGCGCGTAGATCGCAAGATCGATAAACGCGTCAACGGGGAGTTTCAACATTTTACGCATGAACTGAACTCTCCTGACGATATCGCGTGCCAAGCCCTCAACTACCTCCTCGGCGCCGAGCTTGACTTCGAGCGCTACGATCGCATCTTCCAGCGCCTCAGCTACGAAGCCCTCTTTCACAGTCTCCTCGAACTTCACCATATCCTTCGAGACTGTGTACTCGCTGCCACCGGGAGCTCGTAAAATAGCGAACCCCTTGCTCTCAAGCTCGTGCTTGAGCTGTAGGGCGTCGACAGCTTTTAAGGCTTCGACCACTCGCGGGGCTTCCGAGCGGAAAGCAGGCCCTATGATGCTATAGACAGGTTTGACCTCCGTCTTGGAGATCGACCGGGCTTCCAGCGAGGGTAAGACAAGCACTTCCTTGACGTTAGCTTGTGCTGAGACCACCTGGCGCAAGGCTGCTACAGCGCTCTCCACGCTCTTGCTGTCGGTGAACACGTACATGCGCGGTAGAGGCACCCTCAGCTTGATTCCAACTTTCATCCGTGCCGCCCATGCCCGCTCGACGAGCTTCCTCGCGAGCGCCATATGCCGCTCAAGCTCCTCGTTGACGTACTGCTCGACCGGCTGCGGCCACTCGAGCATGTGAACGCTCTCCGGGTCTCCTTCCACCCTAAAGGACTGCCTGTAGATCCACTCGGTCGCGAACGGCATGAAAGGCGCTGCGAGTGTAAGGAACCTCCTAAGCGCGTAATAGAGGACGGAGTATGCGGCGAGCTTATCCGGGGTGTTCTCCTCAATCCAGACTCTCGGCCTCGCTAGCCTGATGTACCACCGGCTGACATCCTCAACGATGAAATCTCGCAGCGCCCTTGCGGCCCTGTGTAGTTCGTAGTTCTCCAGGTACTTAGTAACCTCAATCGTGAGCCTTTCGACCCGCGATAGAAGCCACCTATCCTCAGGCCGCATAACGTCGAGGTACTTCTCAACCGGGTGCTCTTTCGGGTTGAAACGGTCGACGCTCATGTACGTAGAAGCGAAAACGTAAACGTTCCAGAGCACGTTCAGATCGTCGAAAACCTCCTCTAGCCCTTTCCACGAGAAGCGAAGGTCTTCCCACACGGTATTGCGCAGCACGTACCACCTCAGCACGTCCCTCCCGCCCTTTTCAAACCCCAGAACTTGGTCGGGCGCTACGTAGTTGCCAAGCGACTTGTGCATCTCCCTACCTTTTTCGTCTAGCACAAAGCCGTGCATCACCACACGCTCGTAGGGCGTCTCCCCGAAAGTGAGCAAGCCGCACCGCATTAGCGAGAAGAACCACCCAGCTATCTGGTCATGACCCTCCACGATCACATCTACCGGTTTCATTCGCTCGTAGAGCTCCTTGTTGAGAGGGTAACCCAGCGAGGCGTAGAACGCCACACCCGAGTCGAGCCACACATCTAGGACGTCCTCGACCCTTCTCATAACCCCCCCGCACGCGGGACACGCGAACGTGACACCGTCGATCCAAGGCCTATGCAAGTCGGGTAGATTCACCTTTCTGCCGGCTAACTCCTCGAGCTCTTTTAGCGAGCCGACCACTACCCTTTTACCGCACCTTTCGCACACCCATATCGGAGCCGGAGTACCCCAGTACCTCTGCCTCGAAATAACCCAGTCTCTCAGCCCTTCAATCCAGCCTCGGAAGCGAGCGGTGCCGGCCCACTCGGGTATCCACAGTACACGCTGAGCTTCCTCGAGGAAGCGTTCCTTAAGGTGCGTCACTCTGATGTACCACTGGGGGGTCGCTCTTAACAACAGAGGCGTTTTACACCTCCAGCACACGGGGTAGCGGTGGCTAATCCTCCCTTCATGGAATAGGTAGCCCTTCGCCTTGAGATCGGAGATTATCTCCGCGTTCGCCTCCCATACGCGCTTCCCCGCGTACTTGCCGGCCTCCTCTGTGAAAAGCCCCCGATCGTCTACAGGGGATAGCACTGGCAGGCCGTACCTCTGTCCGACCTCAAAATCCTCCTCGCCGTGTCCTGGTGCGCAGTGGACGAGCCCAGTCCCCTCCTCGGCGCTCACGTACTTGTCAGAGAGGACTACTTTGTGCGCCACTCTCCTCTGAGTCTCGATCTCGTCCTCGAGCGGGTGCTTGTACCTCAGGTTCTCGAGCTCCCTACCTCTCACGCTACCGACAACAGAGTAGCTTGTTATTCCCGCTTCCCTCATAACAGCTTCCAACCTAGCCTTGGCTACCAGCAGCTTCTCACCCTCGACTTCGACCCACACGTACTCAAAGTCGGGATGCGCCATAACCGCCACGTTCGCCGGTAGGGTCCAGGGCGTTGTCGTCCAGATCAGCAGGTAGTGCCCCGGCTTGCCGTCAACGGGGAATTTCACGTAGGTTGAGGGGTCCGTGACAACCCTGTATTCGGTTACCTCGTAGTCGGCCAGCGCCGTCTCGCAGCGAGGACACCAGTGGACAACTTTCAACCCTCGCTCGAGAAGGCCCATTTCCTCCGCTCGCTTAACCAGCCACCAAGCGGATTGGATGTACTCGGGGTTTAGCGTCATGTACGGTCTAACCCAGTCTAGCGAGACGCCGAACTCCTCGAACCATCTTGTCATTGAGTTCGCGTTCCTAAGGGCGAACTCCTTACACCTTTCTACGAATTTATCTACACCGTACTTTTCTATGTCTTTTTTAGTTTTAAATCCTAACTCTTGTTCCACCTTTACTTCGATCGGCAGCCCGTGACAATCGTAACCGGGCTTGTCTACAACACAGTAACCTCGGGCCCGGCGGTACCTCACGATGACGTCCTTCAGGATTTTGTTCCATAGTGTACCTATGTGCGGCGTATCGGAAGAGGGGTATGGAGGCCCATCTAAGAAGTAAAACTTACTAGCATCGCCAAGAGATCCCCTAATCCTTTCGTATACGTCATTTTGCTTCCAGTACTCTAGAATAGCTTTTTCCAAGATCCTAGGTCTATATTCCTGTTCTAGAGGTCGCACGCACGTTAAGCTCTCCTCCACAACGACGCCGCGCCATACCCCGCTTTTAACCCGTTCGCTGGGTCCCGCGGATAATGGCGTTCACCGAACCTATCCTCTTTACGGTAAAATAAACCTTACGCAGAGTGCTGTAATGCATATTGCAAGCGCGAATCCTTCTATTGTCTTGCTCAAATATCTCCAAAGTTCTTCCACTCAGCATCCTGTTGGTCCAGACTCTTTCCCACAGCTGTGTTATCTGCCCGTGGAGGCCAGTTGCACCCGAGCAATCGCGCGAAAGCTATTTACCCCCCTTTGCGAGGTGCTCGGTGGGCCGGTAGCTCAGCCTGGGAGAGCGTCCGCTTCGCAAGCTCCCGCCGAGGCAGCCGAGAGCGCGGGAGGACCCGGGTTCAAGTCCCGGCCGGTCCACCATCACCAAAACGCTGCCTTCGCGCTTAGCAACAGTTTTTACCGGCTCTTCATCCCCCATTCTTGTGGACGTAAGAAGCCTTAAGGAGGACCCAGGGTTAGCGGGATCGATTAGGGAGCTTCTGAACTTAACCCTCAGCAAGGATTTTGTTGATCGAAGGTTTTTCAGGAAGATAACGGCTGAAGATCCGAATTTTGACCCTAGGTTCGCTCTCGCCTGTGTAGAAGGGGGTAGAGTTACGGCTGCGGCCCTAGGTGTTATGAGAACAAAAGAGCCTAGGCAGGTTGTAGAGCAGCAGAAAAGCGTAGCTTGGATCAAAGCTTTAGCGGCCGTTCCCGAAGCTAGGGAGATTCTTAAAGAGCTTGTGGGGATCCTAGAGGGAGAGTTCGTCAGAGAGGGGAAGCGGCAGGTGAGGTTTTCGGATTATGCGAGCTGGTACCTCGCTCCAGGTGTAGACTTGGAATACGATTGGTTGCTTTCGTTGCTTATACAGTCAGGTTTCAGGAAAGTTGGAGAAGCTGTTAACTACGAGGTCGATATGAGCTTATTCTACTACCCAGAGAGAGTTAAGGCGCTAGCATCGGAGCTGCACAGGCGCGGCGTGAATATTAGAAGAGCTAGCTTAGGTGAGCGTGAGCTCATCGGGAAGTGGGTCGAGGAGAAGTTCTCACCCCTCTGGCGCGTAGAGTTAGAAATGGCTCTCGCAGCCGAAGACGGGGGCGTCCTGGCAGCAGAGTCCGATGGAAAGATTGTAGGCTTCTCTGTCTACGGCGCGCTCCGGCCCGACTTCTTCGGTCCCATAGGCGTCGATCCAGACGCTAGAGGAGGGGGTATTGGAACAGTTCTGCTTTTTGACACGCTAACGTTGATGAGAGGGGAGGGCGTGCGCGTAGCGACAATACCTTGGACGACGCACTTGACATTTTACGCTCAGGTACCTGGAGTTTACAGGGTCAGATCCTTCGCGGTGCTAGCCAAGAACCTACCATGAGCGAAGCTGGTGTTGACGAAGCTGGTAGGGGGCCAGTCATAGGCCCTCTCGTAATAGCGTGCGTGGTTCTCAACAGTACCGGTTTGGCGTTCCTCCGTAGCTACTTGAGAGATTCGAAAGAGCTCACGCCACGAGCTCGTTCTAGGATCTACCGGCTGATTTTATCAGCCGCAGATGAAATCAAGGTTAGGGTTTTAGAGCCGCGCGAGATAGATCAAGCTGTTGAAAGCTTTGAGCGCGGTCTGAACGAGCTGGAGGCTGTAGCGACAGCTGAGCTGATCGACTCCCTCGAACAGCACGTTGAAACCGTCTACGTGGACTCTCCTGATCCCTTGCCGGACAGGTACGCAGAGATGATCGGCTCGCGCTTACGGCGCTCAACGGCGTTGGTGGTGGCAGCTAATCACGCTGAATCGTTGTTCCCGCACGTAGCTGCAGCGTCGATAGTGGCTAAAGTCGAAAGGGACCGCGCGATCGAGGAGCTCAAACGCGAGTACGGAGATTTCGGTTCAGGCTACCCTTCCGATCCGAAGACAAGGCGTTTCATCCAGCAGCTAGCAAGCCAGGGGCGGGAGCTCCCGCCCATAGTTAGGAAAAGCTGGAAAACGCTGGACAAGCTCGCGCACTAGGCTAAGCTGCCGGTTTCAGAAGTTTATCCACGCCGACCTCCTCGACCCGCCCTTCCCTCAGAACCGAGACTCGTCTACCCTCGAGCGCCGCGGCCAGCACCAGCGCGGCGCTCAATAGGCCGTCGTCTGAGTCCACAGCTACAACATCCGCTTTAGCCATAGCCACCCTGACCTCGTTTACCAGCCCGTCGAGCGACGCGCTCTTGAGGGTCAGAACTTCGATCGCTGGAGGCCTCAGCCCGAGACTCCTGAGTCTGCCCCTGACTTCTCTGGCTAATGTACCATCCCCTTTCCTGCTGACAAGCACAACTAGCTGAGGGTGGTAGTGGCGCACCAGCTCGACCACATTGCTTACATCCGCCTTAACGGGCGCCATCAATCTAACGCGCATCGAAGCCCACTCGAGCACGAGATTCCTGACATAGGCTGTGACCTCCTGAACGTAGCTTTGCGAGAACTTCGTGTAGACGGAAAGAGGTTTCACGAAAAGCGTGATGCCGCAGAACTCTTGCCCTGCAGGCTTAATCAGCAAGCGTGTCTGAGCATTGAAGGGGCGACCACCCCCTTTGCTGTAAGTGAAACGAACTTCGTAGACGGGAACTCCTTCATCAGAGACCTTCGCCAACGTTACATCGGTCACAGCCCTCTCAATGCCATGCTCCTCCTCCTTCAACCTCTCCACTAGGTACTCAGCAAACTGTGACACCCTATCGGCTGATACCCTAGCGGGAATCTCGACCCTCCACTCGCCGCCGACGATTTCCGCTTCAAGCCTCCATTTTCTGCTTAGCGAAGGCGTGGCGTAAGCGGAAGCTCTCATCGCAGGCACAAGCGCCGCTGCCACCGAGGAAAGTACAGAGAGAAGGACTACAGTTGCTAGGTCTGAAAGACCGGTTTTCACGTCCACAGGGATGCTGGCGCCCGCCGCTTGAAGCACTCGGAACCCAGCCACCCCCACTAGGTAGCCGAGCGAGCCTCCAACGAAGCCTAACAACACAGCCTCTGAGAGAAAGACTAGGAGTATGTGCGTGGGGTTCATCCCTATGGAGGCCATTGTGAAGATCTCCTTCCTCCTCTCGTACACCGACGCCAGTACGACAGATGCCACGTTGAAGAATACGAGCGCTATCGGTAACAGCGCTTCTCCACCTCTGAACTCTACGCGCGAACCCACGTAGTAGATGCGCAAGAAGTCCCCCGCGGGTCTCGCCGCTACCACGTACCCAGCCTGGAGCACCAGCCTCCTAGCTAAGCTCTGCAAATCGGTCGGGCTTCCGGTTTTCGCGTATACCCTCGTCACCCTCCCTCCCAGCTTCAGCGCCGTGGTGACAGGCAGGAGTAGGATCTCGTCGGGATGAGCGGGCCCCGCGCTCCCGTCTGGGTACACAGCTTGGGGTAAGAAGTCGTAACCCCCGATGTCCTTCAACCGTCCCAGCGCTGCTGAATCAAAGAAGCCTACGACCTCCAGCTTGACGCCGGAAACATCGATCGTATCACCTAAGCTGATCCCTGCGTCCTTCCACGCCGAGCTCACGATCACAGCATCGCTTCGAATCGCCAGCGCACCCAACGCGCCATCCGGCTTTACAACGCTCGAGAGGTCCACAGGCGAGTAACCGCCGACGGCTAGGAAGGCCCGAACCGCTCTACCGGCTATGTAGGCGTACGGCTCGGCACGAGGTTGGCTCTCCACCCTCAAGCCAAACTCCTCGACCTCCGGTTGGGATGATGCGAAGAGGACGTCGGTCAACGTCAAGCCCCTCTGGCTGAATGCCAGAAGTGCATTATCGACACTGAGAGGGCTCTTCGCCGATGTCACAAGCTCGCGCGAGGAAACCATGTAGCTGACCGATGAAAGGTTCGTGACGGCTGTAGCCATCACGGCGATCGATAGTAGGGCTAAGCCGGTTCGAAAGCCTCTCCTCCTGAGGTTCCTAGCGGCGATAGAGAGCGCCGACGCCGCTGCGGCGAAGACTGGAAGTCCCTTCTCGCTTCTAACTCCCTCTAGGAGGTACGGCAAGAGCAGCAAGGCGATCAAAACGAAGAAGCTCACGTAGATACCGAAGAACAGCTCCATCGCACCGACCTCCGAAATCCCAGGGTAAGTAAAGTAGACCAGAATCCCCAAAGCCACCAAGAGCACCGTCCCAATAGCCGGCCGCTTCGAATCGTCCTCGACAACAAGCGCTGTGAGACCGAGGGAGGAAAGGAGCAGCAGTAGGAAAAGAGCAGGCAGGCTCGCTGGGGCTGTCGCGTACAGCTCGTTTAACCTGTTCATCGCGCTCTGCAGAATGGTAACCGCTTCTTGCGATAGCACAACAGCGAGCTCTGGCTTGGAGGGCTCGGCTTCAGCTGCATTGCTGAGAAGCTTAGAAGCTTCCTCCACAAACTGTCTCGTCAAACCTGCGTAGAAACCCCGCCTCTCAACCCAAACCAATCGAGCTCTCGCTTGCGCCAGAGCTCTCGTGCCTGCTTCCAGAGAGCTAGCTGCTGCTTGAGCAGCTAGCTCGAAATCCTCGTACACCTGACCCGGACTTGCGTTCAGAACGCGCTCCATCTTCGCAGTTCCGTCGATAGAGCACCTTAAGAGGATTGGAACGCCGGCCGGTACCACGAACGTGTTGCCCTTCAGGTTAAGCGCGAGCATCAGCTCAGCGTCGCTCCACGAATACTTGAGCACGTAGGGTCCTTCGAGCCCTTCCAGCGGTTCGATGCTCACCTCAAGGCTCGGTAAACCTGGCGCACCGGCCTTCGGCATGGGCGTCCTTAGGATGTAGAGCGCTCCTTTCAGCATCCTCAGCGAGAAGGTCTCGATCCCCGGCTGCAGAACCCCCAACTCGATAGCCACTGGGACGTAAGGGTTCCGCGCGTCTAGGATTGGCCCGTACACGGTAGCCCGGTAGCCCGCAGGCAGCACGAAGCTCAGCGTAGACGCGTTGCTGCGGATGTAAAAACTCGCTCTATCGGTCTTCACGTAGAAGCTAAGCTCCCCCTCCGCTCCCCGGAGCACCACAACGACTTTACTAGCTGGCTTCACGAAGAATTCGAACGAATCACTGTCGATCGATTTCTCTCCCACGTATAAGCTCGCTTGCAAGACGAGCGAGTGAGTTCCGTCGGTGTACGCTGGAACCTTCATCTGCAGCTTGTGCGCGAGCTTAGCCGGTTCGTCAGAACCAGGAAGCCGCATCTCGAGAGAACCCGAAGCCAGTACTCTCGTAGCGTTCATGTCGACAAGCTGCCACCGCATAACTGCTGTTCCAGAGACATTCGCAGCGTCGTTGACTAGCCATATTTCAGCTTCGAACGTCGAGTTTGGCTCGTACACCACGCGGTAACCATCGACGCTGAAGTCTCCTCCCCACAGCAGCGCCACCTTAACCGGCTTGAAGGCTTCCGCGACAGCGCGGTAAGCCAGCTTCGGCACGCCGAAGTAGTCGACAACCGAGAAGGATATCGCAGGGAAGCAGTCTTTGAAGATAAAGACCGCAAGTCCCGCTGTCGCGTTGAACTTTAATGTTCGGTACCTCGCTATGGCGGTCTTCAGCAAAACAGCCTGGTAGCGCTGACTAGCCTCCACGTAATCCTTCAAGCTCGGGTACTCCTCAGGGAGGCCGTAGGGGATCCTCACGTAGCCGCTCGCCCAGTAGAAGCCGCGGTAAGCGGCCTCGAAGTACCAATCGTCGCCTTGTTTCACAGGCCACTTTGGAAATCCCACAAAGTTCCAGAAAGGTGACTCGAGGGAGGGTAGGGACTGCGCCCCGAACTCCGTCGGGAAGGTCGACGCATCTTTAAGGAAGTCAACCCACGCGCCGCTAAACCAGCCATGGTAAACGTGCTGATCCTCGTAGCCGCTCCCTTTTATCACGGGACGCTCCTGTGTGTCCAATGAAGCGACGAGAGCGGCCAGCGTGTAGTCGAGATCGCGGTTCACCCCCATCCGGTAGAGATCGCCCATCCACTCGCTCGTCCAAGGCGGCTCGTTGTGAACCGCCCATATCGCAACGCTCGGGTGGTTATAGAGGAGAAGCACCATCTCCGCGTACTGCCCCTGCACCTTCTCTAGGAAGCGCCCATAGTCGGTCGAGCTCAGCCTAGCGGCGTAAGCCCATATAAGAGGCCCGTCAGCCTGCACGACCAAGCCCAGCTCGTCAGCAAGCCTGTAGAAATCTGGAGGCTCGACGTGGGCGTGGACCCGCACAAAGTTCGCGTTGGCCTCGAGCATCATCCGCATGTCGCGCTCGATTAAGGATGGCGTGGCGCGCACCAGGTAGAAGTCGCTAATGTAGTTGAACCCTCTGAGGAATACCCTCCGGCCGTTGAGCACGAAACGCGCCTCGCCGGGCGCCACAACGCTGCCTTCGAGCGAGCGTATCCCGAAAACCGTCAAACCTCTACCTTGCAGCCTTCCACCAGCTGCTACCTCGTACTCCAAACGGTAAAGGTGAGGCTTGCCTTGGTCCCACGTCCACCACAACTTGGCGTTCGGCACGGTGACTGTGGTCTCCACCCACTTGCGCTCACCCTGGCCGATCGTGAACTTGAAGGAGCCGGCCGTTGCCTCACCCTCGAAGTTGTAAGGTTTAACCTCGTAAGCCACCTCGCACTCGCTCGCAGGTCCCTCGTTGGACACGTAGAACCTCAACCTCAAGCCGGCAGATCCCGATGAACCGTCGTAACCGCTATCGACGAGGACCGCGCTGACCGCTACAGGCCCGCTCGCAGCCAGTACGACAGGCCTCCAGAGCCCTATGGGCACGACCCACTCGTAACGCGGCGGCAACTTACCCAGCGCCCAGCGAGGATAGGGTTTCACGTCCCAGTCGTTGAAAACTCCGACAACCCCCTGCTTGTTGTCTAGATCGTACTCAACCGGCGTTGTCAAGCAGACTACTAGGGCGTTGCTTCCCCCGTAGTTAAGCAGCCCGCTCACGTCGAAGTAAAAGGGTGCGAAGTACCCTTCGTGTTCGCCGAGGTACACGCCGTTGAGCCACACGCTAGCTTTGTAAAAGGCTCCGAGGAATACGAGCCTGACTCTATACCCACGGAGCTCGCTTGGAACCTCAAAATCCCTCCTCAACCAGACAGTCGAGTTCCTAGAAGTAGCCGCAAACATGAAAGGCACTTCTACGGTGTCCCAGCCGTCCAGCGGCGCGTCCGGCCTGAACAGCTCCTCCAGGACTCCCTCATCGTACGTTTTAGCAACATAGAACCACCGCCCGCTGAGGTTCAGTTCGCTTAGGGCGAAGAGCTCCGGCTGCGTGAAGTGCTCGAGCACCCTCGTTACCACATCCATCTCAGCTCGGACGATGCCCTTGTTCAGCTCAGGGAGAGCCAGCGAGAAAAGCGTAAGAGCCACTATGGCTACGCTCGCGAACACGCTCACCGTCGAAAACTTCCTACGCTCTTGCGACATCCTCGCAACTCCTCCCCCCACGCGCGCTTATAGTAGTTTTTGCTGGCACGGGGACAAAACCGTTTTGTCCGCGCGCTAAGGCGGCTGCGCGCTGCTGAAACCTTTCGCCTGCCTAACTACTCCAGCATATTCTCTATAGTGTCGTTGCGTATACTGTATCTTTTTCTTTAACTTTTTGATTAGAAAATTTTACTTTCGGTCTACTTTAGGCAGGGTTTATAAACCCCTGCCCCGCTTTAAGCTCGTGAGCCGCGTGGAAAACGCGGTAAGAGTGGACGCCGTGAGGGAGCCTGCGCCCCGAGCCCCCGAGCTGGAAATCCCCCGCCCATCGGGCGCTGGGGTAGGGGCTGGTAGCTTAAACCTCGCTTTCGAACTGAACATCTGCCCAGAGTGCGGCTGGCGCTTAGTGGAGCACAACGGCTTGCTCGTCTGCGAGCGCTCGCGCTACACCCCAGAAGCGGGAGTACGTGAAGCCGCCGCGAGGCGGCTGAGCTTGCTAAAGGGGGCGCCGCGCGCCCACACGGTTCCGCGCGCTGGCTGGGGGGAACGGGGAAGCTCAGAGACTCGGTCTGGGGGCGGTTCCATCCCCTCTCACATTCCCGCCCCAGCAGGGCGGCCACCCCTCGTGAGGAGTGGGATCGTGGCAGGGGAAAAGAAACGAAACGGGACCACCCCCGGGCCGGGCAGGCGAGTCTTCAAACTGAAAACAAGCAAGAGTGTAAGAGAAAAGTTAAAGGAGTTCTACGATATGTTAACGTATCTCCTTCCGCGGGACGGACTTCCGAAAAGCGCGTTCAGGTACAGGGAGGAGTGGGAGAACAGCTTCATAGAGACTATCCATAACCGCTTGAAGAGCGGGAAGTGGCTGAGACCGGCGAAGAAAAGGAAGAAGGGGAAGAGAAAGAACGGGAAGCACATCCCGAAGAGACCACCATTCCTGCTTACGGTGCGCTTTATTCTACAGAACAGGGAGCAGCGGGGTCGCACAGACGCGCCGGTGGTCGTGGATTTGTGCAAGAAAGAGGTCAGGATACCTTGCATCGGCGTGTCGGTTCCGCTGCCCGAGCGCTTAGTGAAGGCGTTGTTGGAGGAGAACGGGTTGGAGCCACGGCCCGAGTTCGTCGTGCAGCTGTGCAGCGACGGTCGGTTGCGGATCATCGCGAAGCGGGCTCCGGAGCCGCGCGAGCTCGAGCTCCCGTTGCGGATAATTGCGGTCGATGAAAACTCTCGGTACGGCTTCGTGGTGGCGGTTTTCGACTTCGACTCCAACGGCTACTGCCGCCTGGCGCGCTTTGAAATTTTCAAGCCGCCGAACCACGGCTACCGCGAGAAAGTGGTCTCTGCGCTTAAGAGCTACGCGGACAAGCCCGCTGAGGCGCTCGAGAGCGTGCGCGAGCTTCTACCGTTTACCCCAACGCCGAGCGACGCCGAGAGGCTGGCGCGCGCGGCTCTCGCTAGGAAGAAGAAGCTGAACAACGCCTTCATCGAAACACTTGTAGCTGGAGTGCGCGAGCTCGTTAGGGAAGCGCTGAGGCGGGGAGCCGCCGTGGCCATCGTGGTGGACCCTATTAACAGCGAGAGCCTACAAGGGACACCGCTGCAGGGGACGCTGCTGCGCACACGGGAGAGGTTGGAGAATCTAGCAGCGTACGAGGGCGCGCACTTCGCGGAGCTGCGGGCTTCAGGAAAGCTGTGCCCCCTCTGCGGCACAGAGGGGGTGGAGAACGGGCATAGGGTGTTCAAGTGCTCAAGCTGCGGAGCCACCTGGGACAGGGACAGGGCGGCGGTGGTGAACCTAGTGCTGCGGTACTTAAAGGCGCTATACAGGGAAGAGTGCCAAGATGCCGACGCGCTGCACCTGGTAGACGCGATGCAAGCGTGGCTGAGAAGGCACACCGGCTTCCTGCTGCGCTAGCGCCCCGTTCCCGAGGGGGCGGGGGTCCGCCATCGCGGCCCGTCCCCCGAAGGGGCCCAGCGCGCGGGCCAACCCGTGACAGATGAACCTGCCGCGAGGCGGGCGAGGAGGCTCCCGCCACCAACCGGCGGGAGAGCCCCCAGAAGGGGCGGGGATGCGGGCGCGTGCGCACAGGGTTAAAGCATTGCCGCGCGCGAGTGGGTTCCGGAAGCGCTCAAGGAGCTCCTAAGCGAAGCCGGCGTCCGCAACATCGCGGTCTACCACTTGAAGGACGACATCCAAGCGCCGGAGTACGTGGAGGGGGGCGTCGCCGAGCTGGGCGGTCGCGAAATACCGGTGAGCGCGCGCTAAGGGAAAGTGCCAGCGCGAGTGAGAGTACAAAGCTTTATACCCGCAGCGAACAAAGTGATAGCGGTCAACGGAAAAGATAAGAACAGTAACCCTGCACCAAGCGCGGGGTAACAGGTGGCGCGCGCTAAAGCATTGCCCCCAGCTCGAAAACCAGGAGCTTCGCGCGCTGCGCTTATAACCACGGTCTGAAGATCTTGTATGCGTGAAATCGGAAGAGCTTGTGAAGGAGCTAGCCCAGCTGGTGAAGGTGCGCTCAGAAGTCTATGTCACGGAGCTGGGCACTGTAAAGCGTTGTAACTACAGGGAGGCTGCGGAAGCCGTGAGGCGGATGGCCGAAGGGGCGGGGCTTGATGTGGAGGTTGTCGAGCTAGAAGTAAGCGGCGAAGAGGTCCCGGCTGTGATTGCGGGGATAGGCGGCGGGGGGCCCAGCTTGGCGTTTGTGAGCCACTACGACGTGGTACCGGCTAAGGGCCCTTGGGTACTCGAAGGGCATGCTTTCGATCCCTTTGACCCCCTTGTGGTAAACGATAGAGTGTACGGAAGGGGGGCTGCTGACGATAAATCCGCTATAGTCGCCAGCATAGCCGCTTTAGCGGAGCTCGCAGATGAGGGCGCTCCCTTAAGGTACAAACCCTTTGTCGTTGTGACGGGAGACGAAGAAGTGGGTGGGCTGGGAGTAAGGGCCCTCATCGAAGGTGGCTTTAGGTGGGATAAGGTCGCGATATTGGACGCGGGCGCCGAGTACCTGTCGGTTGGCGCCAGCGGTGTTGTGTTCGGTTGGGTGAAGGTGAAGGGAAGGTCCGGCCACGCCGGCTATCCCCACAAAGCGGTGAACCCCGTGGAGGGCGCGCTAAGGCTCGCTCACTACATACTGGAGACCTATAAGCCGCGCAGGGCTGCGAAGCTCTCTAGGCTCGACGCGCCGCCCGGCTCACCTTTGCCCAAGGTCTGGGGGCGCTTCAGCTTCACGATAATGAAGCTGCCTCCGGGGGAGCCCGAGAAGCACAATAGGATACCCAGAGAGGCAATGCTGGGCTTCGACGTTAGGTTGCTACCGGAGGAAGATCTCGAGGAGTCCCTCAGGGAGCTGTACGCCAGCTTTTCGGAGGCGGCAGCCAAGCTGGGGTTGGACATCGAGGTGACAGCGCAGGGTCAGAGGGGTTGGTACTCCAAGGACGAGACTTTCGTAAGGGAAGCGCTTGAGGCTGCGAATGTGGCTTACAAATCGGTGGGTCTCGACGGCGAGGTTGCTGCAGCGGCGGAGCTGGGTGGCAACGACGGGACCTTTTTCGACTCGGCTGGCATGCCGGTGGTCGCTTTTGGAGCCATAAGGAGCGAGTGTAACGTCCACTCTGAAAACGAGTTCGTTTACGTTCGCGACCTGACGATGCTGAAGGAGTTCACAAAAGCGCTTGCGAGAGGTGGTACGCATGGTGGGCACGACGCAAACTAGGTACGTGTTCGTCACAGGAGGGGTGCTGAGCGGCATAGGAAAGGGCATAGCCTCAGCCTCCATAGCTAAGCTCTTCCAGCTGAGGAACTATAAGGTCGACATGATAAAGATCGATCCCTACCTCAACGTGGACCCTGGGACGCTCAACCCTATAGAGCACGGCGAGGTCTTCGTATGCGAGGACGTGTGGGTTTTCGAGCCGGCTCTCGGCTACCGCTTCACGATAGCAGAGATAGACCAGGACTTCGGCACTTACGAGAGATTCCTGGATGTCAACATGCACCCTTCCAACAACATAACATCGGGGCAAGTCTACCTTTCGGTGATCCTGCGGGAGCGTAGCGGCGAGTACCTGGGTAAAACCATCCAGGTAATCCCGCACATAACTGACGAAATCAAGCGCAGGATAAGGATGGTCGCCGAGCGGAGCAAGCCAGACGTGTTGGTTGTGGAAATCGGCGGGACGGTAGGCGACATAGAGGCTATGCCCTTCCTCGAGGCGATAAGGCAGTTTAGGCTCGAGTCCCCACCTGGCACGACGGCATTAGTGCACGTGACCCTGATCCCGTACCTGAGAACCGTGGGACAGCAGAAGACGAAACCCACCCAGCATAGCGTAAGGGAGTTGCAAAGCATGGGGCTTCAGCCGGATGTCATCATCGGCAGGTCGGACAGCTACATGGCAGAGGACGTCAAGCGCAAGATAAGCCTCTTTTGCAATGTACCCGAAGAGGCGGTGATATCCGACCCCGATCTAGACGTCGTGTACGAGCTCCCCCTGGTTTTCGAGAAGCAGGGCTTGGGGCGCTACCTAGCGAGGCTGCTCCGCCTGGATAGGGAGGAACCGCAGCCGCAGGCCCTGCAGGAGTGGGAGAAGCTTGTCTGGAAGTACAAGAACCCGAAAGGCAAGGTGGTGATCGCTATGCCCGGCAAGTACACGATGATTCAGGACAGCTACATCAGCATCTGCGAAGCGCTAAAGCACGCGGCCGCTCACTTAGGCTTAGGGGTGGAGCTAAAGTACGTCGACTCCACCAGGTTCGAGGAGGATCCGGGACTCGCAGAGGAGGAGCTCTCGAGTGTGGACGGAATTCTTCTCACGCCGGGCTTCGGCTCAAGAGGTGTGGAGGGTATGATACAGGCAGCGCGCTACGCGATAGAGAACGATAAAGTCTTCCTGGGCATCTGCTTTGGAGCCCAACTCCTCTTCGTGGCCTTCTGCAGGTACGTGTTGGGGCTGAAGGGAGCGCATTCAACGGAAATAGACCCTTCCACCCCTTACCCGGTCGTCGACCTGCTACCAGAGCAGAAAAGCGTGACGGCTAAAGGTGGCACCATGAGGCTTGGTGCTCACGAAGTTCACATAGCGGAAGGAACGCGCCTTCACGAAGCGTACGGCGCGAGCGTTGTGAAGGAGAGGTTCAGGCACCGTTACCACATAATCAAAGAGTATGCGCTGAAAGGGGAGGAAAGCGGTCTTAGGATCTCGGCTACCGATGCCAGCGGAAGGATAGTCAACGCCATTGAGCTAAGCACTGCCAAGTGGATAGTTGGCGTCCAATTCCATCCGGAGTTCAAGAGCAGAGCGCTCAGACCGTCCCCAATATACACGGCCTTTGTACGAGCCGCGTACGAAGCCAAGAGACCATCCGTCTAGCTAGAACTTCGGGCTCGTGGGCGCTTGGGCGCAACTTTTAAGCCGGGTGCTACAAAGGGGGCACCGGTGGAACCCAAATTGTGTTGCAAGTTTTCAACACGCTAGGTAGAAGGCTTGAAACCTTCGAGCCGGTGAACCCCGGTAAGGTCTCCATCTACGTGTGCGGTCCTACAGTCTACGACTACACCCACCTCGGGCACGCCAGGACGTACGTCGCCTTCGACGTCATCAAGCGTTACCTGCGATTGACCGGCTACGACGTTTTCCACGTACAAAACATAACCGACATCGACGATAAAATCATCAAACGAGCAGCGGAGGAGAGGTCGAGCTGGAAAGAGATAGCCGACACGTACACGAAAGATTACCTCGACGCGCTGTCGAAGCTGAACATCAAGGTGGACCTCCACCCCAGAGTCACTGAGCATATCGGCGAGATCATAGGTTTCGTGCAAAAACTCATCGAGAAAGGCCACGCGTACGTGGCGCCCAGCGGCAGCGTGTACTTCGACGTAGACAGCTACGATGGATACGGTGAGCTTAGCGGAAGACTGGCGCGCGAGCTGTGGGGCCAGGAGCAGGAGTTTACGAAAGAAAAGAAGAACCCGTACGACTTCGCTCTATGGAAAGCCTCGAAACCGGGCGAGCCTTGGTGGGAGAGCCCCTGGGGTCCTGGGCGGCCCGGCTGGCACATAGAGTGCAGCGCGATGTCGACGCTCTACCTGGGTGCACAGTTCGACATCCATGGCGGGGGCAGCGATCTCATATTCCCTCACCACGAGAACGAAAGAGCTCAAAGCGAAAGCGCGCTCGGGAGGCGTCCCTGGGTTAAGTACTGGCTACACACTGGGATGCTCACCGTAAAGAGCGAGAAAATGTCTAAAAGCTTAGGCAACATAGTTTCCCTGAAAGAAGCGTTCTCCAGGTGGAAGCCAGAGGTAGTGAGGCTTTGGCTCGCGACCGTTCACTACAGGAGCGTCGTCGAGTTTTCCGAGGAAGCTCTGCACCAGGCGGAGCGCAACTACGAGAGGTTGTCCGCCGCGGCGAAAACGCTTCGCGACCTGTTACGCAAAGAGGAGTTCAGCTTCAAGTTGAGCGAGAGCGGGCGCTCGCTGCTCAACAGGATGGACGAGTTGAGGAGAGAGTTCTTCGCTGCCATGGACGACGACTTTAACGCCAGTAGAGCTTTCAGCCAAGTGTACGAGTTGACGACTCTCGTGTTCACTAACATCGCCCAGAAGCCCGAGAGCGCGGTCGTCATCAGGGCTTACGCCTTGATGGAGGAGTTCAACAGGGTGCTCGGCGTGCTCGATAGCGTGTTCGCTGGAGGCCCGCCGCTACCGTTCGAGCAGCTGGTGGAGCTTGTCGTTGAGGTGAGGAGGAAGCTCAGAGTTTCTAAGAACTACGAGCTAGCCGATTGGATACGCGCAGAAATGGCAAAGTTAGGGATAAAGTTGTACGACCGCGGCGAGGAGACGACCTGGCAGCTAGCCTAGACGTTTAATCGGCAGCTGCTCGAGCCCTAAGGCCAGCGCGACAGCCCCGTAGAGCCCCACATCCTCCCCTAAAGGCGTAGTGGCGATTTCGGGGATCCTGTTTATGGCATAATCCTGTACCATCCTCTTCAGCGGGTCTACGACGAGCTCCACGTTGTTGAGAGCTACAGAGCCGCCCACAGTTATCAGCGAGGGATCGTAAACGTTTATCACGTTCGCCACACCCATCGCGTTGTACCTTGCCGCTTCCTCCACAACTGCCTTAGCGAAAGCGTCGCCCGCCTTAGCTGCCTCGTATACGTCTTTTGAAGTCAATTTCGTCGGATCGATACTGCTCGCTAGCACGCTGCGCTTGAAAAGTTCGGGCTTCTCCTGCGCAAGCAGCCTAGCCAGCTTAGGTATGCCGCTGCCTGAGGAGTAAGCCTCCCAGTGCCCCCTCTTACCGCACCCACACACCAGCTTGCCCTCAGCATCAACCACCATGTGCCCGATCTCGTGGGCGTTACCATCCTTGCCTAAAAGTACACGGCCGTCAACGTACACGCCCCCGCCTATCCCCGTGCTGATCGTGATGTAAACGAGATTATCGTGGTCGCGCCCAGCCCCCATGTGCTTCTCGCCTACAACAGCCGCAACGCAGTCGTTAACCAAATACGTGTTAACGCCGAACTCGCTCTCCAGAGGTTCAACGATCGGCACGTTCTCCAAGGGCAAGTTGGCGGCCTTCACGATCACCCCTCGCTTTACGTCAAGAGGCCCGATCGAGCCTACTCCAATACCTTTCAAGTTTTTCTCGGAGGCCCCAACTTTCTTAAGCAGCTCCCTGATAGCTCGCGCAATCGAGGACGGTAGAGCCATTCGATCACCCCTCGGTGTTTCAAACTTAACACGATCCAGAATCATGCCTTTCTCGTCTGCAATTACAACGCGAGTGTAGGTAGCCCCTATATCGACGCCTGCAACCCAGCCCGCGCCCACGCACACGCGGCCGAAATCCCTATCTTAAGGGTTTTTGTGTGGCACGTGCCAGCTCGCTAGCAAGGATCGAATCGCCACGGCTATTCCCGATGTTGCTAGGATCTGCGCACGTCACCACGCGCGTATGCGGAAAGTCAACGAGTTACCGCGCGCTGGGCTTATTACACCCTCTTCAACCAATACCCTGTGGGAGGTAGGATAACCGTCTACGTGTGCCAAGAACCTGAGCACGAAGAACTCATTAAAACGTTGAGGAGCATTTTAGATGGTGTTAAAGGTAAAAAACCAAAACTAAAAGTTGTTAAATTGAAATTAAAGAGTGCGGAAGATTTCCCATACTACCTCAATACGCTAGAGGAGCTTTACGGTGGTATCGCTACAGCTGAGTATCGCAAATACGGTATACAGAGCCTACCCGCGGTTGTCTACAACGATAAGGTTGTGCTTCAGGGTAGGGTGCCGACACGTGGAGAGATAGAAGAGGCATTAGCCTACGAGGGTCTAAAGATCTCGAGAGAAGTTGTCCCCACTCGTCCATCGCTTCGACCCGCTTCTACACAAGCTATCCAACCCAAGCCGGCAAGCGAGGGCCTGAAGATAGAAATCCCCTTGAGAAACCTACCACGCGTAGAGAGAGCGCCTTCCCGCACTGCCGGGTCGGTGCAGCCCCAGAAAACCGCGGAAGTTCTCACGCCAACTCCTGCGGTAGTAAAGCAGCCCGAACAACCCCAGCAGCTAAAGCCTGTAGTTCAAGTCCGAGCAGAAACTCAACCACGTCCGGCAACCGAAAGCGCTGTCCGGCAGCCGGCATCACCCTTAGAAAGCCCTAAGCCAGCAGCAGTAAAAGCTCCCCCTGTCGAGATAGAAGAGTTAGGTGTCGAAGCCAAGCACGAGACGCCCAAAGCTCCGCTAATCCCTTCGGTCCCTGGGAAGAACTGTAACGGTTGCATCTTCTACGATAAGTCGTCAAAGAGATGCCTCCTTTACAGGGCAGCAATCACTGATCCCTCTAACCCATTGTGCGTGCGCCGATCTTGAGGGCTGGGAGGCGGTGGGAAAAGTCACTACTATAGTGCTGAACCCGGCTAGCTAGCTTCTGCTAGCAATCGCCTGAGACTGAACCTACTGGAAACTGCTGGATCACGTTCCAACGAGTAGTGCTCGAACGTCCAAGCATACTCTACGATCAAGTCCAATTTGCTTTCCTGAAGCCCTAGATCGGGTAGGGTTGGTAGCGTGGAGAAACCGCTTGTAAACTCTTCAAGTAAACACAGAGCCCTACGGTATGCGTTAGAGAGCGGCAACCCTTGGACGCTCCGCCATGCCGCTTTTGCCCACGGCTTGACTAAAGCCTGCTCGGCTTTATAGGGACACACGCCGAAGAGGGCGTGCATCGCTCTAGCGAGCGAGGAAAGCGCAGACCCTCCTGCATGTTCGCGCGCAATCGAGGTGTACACCGCCGCCCGGAGCAGACGCTCAACACTGCGGTCGTCCTGTGCAAGGCGAGCTGAACGCTCAAGCTCTTCTACAGCTGTCGCCGCAAGTAGGACGGCGAAATCGTTCCTCCAGCCGACCGCCAGCGCTTCCAGAGAACCGGTTAAAACTTCTAAAACCAAACTCGAGCGAACTTCCTCTCCGGTAAGCTTATCTCGGATAACAAGCTCAGGATCCACGATTATCGAACTCGGTAGCTTGAGAGGCTCAAACCGGCCGATAAAGCCCCGCGGTGGGACGGTTTTTCGGCTGAAAGCCTCTGCGAACCCGGGAGGCATAGGTACAGCAACAAGCGCAGCGTTAAGGCGCCAGCTCAGGACCTTCGATAAGGCTATTGCTGACCAGCCTCCAAACGCGACTACACCCTCTGCGTCTCGCAACCACCTCGCGGTGCGATCCACCTTTCCTATCTCGTACCCTTCAGGGTGCACCGCCAACACCCCCCACTTCAACCTAGCGGTTTCCAAGCTTGCAGCAACCCTATTTGCAACCCCTGCGGAGACGATGTCGTCGACCACGAACACCACTTTTTCCGCTCCGACCGCCGAAAGTTCAAGTCCCACCGCGCGAGCAGCGCTCGAGCGCACAACGATCCTGGCCGGGAAATTCACTTCCATCTCAAAGCTCATCAGCAAATCCAGTAGCTGAAAACAATTTATGGAAATAAGATTAACGCGTTACCGTAGAGATCGACCGAACAGTTTAAAGCGGTAGAGATCAAAAAGGTGGACCGGCCGGGACTTGAACCCGGGTCCTCCCGCGCTCTCGGCGCGCTAACCTAGCGCGCATGCAAGGCGGACGCTCTCCCAGGCTGAGCTACCGGCCCACCGAGCACCTCGCAAAGGGGGGTAAATAGCTTTCTGGCGCGCACCACGAAGTTTTTCTCATCTTACCCCGAGGCCATCGAGTTCCCATTCTCCTCAATGGCGCTTTTCCGTCTCCTCAGCGTGCACTGAAAATTTTAACTGGAGGCTGCAGCGGGGATGCGTGAATCTCGGCCGAGATACGCTAATCGAGCTCACCGCGCTGCTCGCCGTATTAGCATTCGCTCTGCTTTCGGTCAAGACGTTTTTCAGAGAGGGGATCCCTCCAGGCTGGGACCATCCTCCACACCTCGTTTGCTCCTACCTCACCTCTGAGTTTTTCCTCCCCCAGCTGACGGTCTTGGGGTGGGATCCCTACAACAACTTCGGCTGGGTCTTCAACCAGTTCTACAACCCTGGCGCCTACCTCCTGGTCGCGGTGATCCGTTACGCGTCCTTCAAGTTGCTGGACGTGGTTTCGTCTTACAAGCTCGCGCTAATCGTCACGTACGTGCTGCCGGCGATCGGCGCCTTCTACCTGGCTAAGGCGATGGGCGGCGGGTTGCCTGCCGCGGCGCTGGCGGCACTGTTCTCAGTCGTCGTGACGCCCTACGAATCAGAATGGCTGGACGCTGGGCTCAAGCAGCTTTACTATATTGGGATGTGGCCGGAGAGATTGGGTATAGGCTTTGCGCTACTTGCGCTCGCGGCCGAGTGGAGCGCGCTGAGCGGGCGTGGCTGGGAGCGTTTGCAGAAGGCTACGATCTCAGCGTTTCTCTGCGCAGCCGCGATCCTTAGCCACTTGATGACAGGGATCGCCCTCCTCATGACAGAGACCCTCGTAGCTGTTGTATTCGCGGTGAGACGCTTTGCGGTTCAGGAAGGTGGGCTCAAAGCTGGGACCGCCAGCGCGCTACCTGGCTTGGCCTGGGATACGGCTACGTTCGCCGTAGCAGTCGGAGGCGCACTGGGGCTCCTCGCCTTCTGGGTCGTCCCTCTATCGCAAGCTAACTGGACGTACCACAACCTACCCACGATAACGTGGTACGTCGGCCCGTGGGGCGTGAACACGTTTCTCGGGTCTCTAGGCCCCCTCGTCACCGCTCTTTTCGTCATCTCAGTCGCAGTATCCTGCGTTTCTGCGAAGAGAGGATTCGCACCGGTCACAGCTACCGCCGCGGTTTCAGCCTTCCTCATGTGGGCTGTTTCGACCGCATCCCCATTAGACGGCTACTTGGGCCTCCGTTTGATTCTAGCTTCAACGCTACTCGCGCTGGTGGCGGTGTTCAGCGGTAAGCCTGGCGCTGCCACCCTAGCTTCCGCAATTTCGATGCTCCTGGTGATAGCCACGGGCCCGGACTCCTTTAGGTTTAGGGTGCTGTGGTGGGGTGTAGACCTCTCGAAGGTTCTACCCTTCAGCGAGAGCTACGCCTACTACAAGTTTGCGGGACTGGCAAGGTACATGGCATTCACAGCGGCGGCACTCGGAACGTCCTCCCTCCTAGCGAAAGCCTTCTCCCTCGTGCGGGGGCTTAAGAGCTCGGAGGCTCAGCTCGGCTACGTAGGCGTCGGTGTAGCTGCGCTGCTACTGGTGGCTGTGGTAGCGGCGCAGCACTTCCAGCTGACCGATTTCTATTACCCTTACTCGGAAACTCTAATCTTCAAGATGGACACGGACTTCCCGGGGACCTCGAAACTCGTCAGGATCATGGAGTGGGTACGCGAAAACGTGCCGGAGAACACCTACGTTTTCTACCAGGACACGCTCTGGAAGCTCGGGGACTGGAGCTACTTGCCCGTTTCCCACTACTTCTACCTCTCGTCGATGCTCACGGGGAAGCCGCAGGTCGGCGGCGGCTTCGGCACCAGGTACATCACCCACCCGCTGGCCAACACGGAAGCTGACCACCTGCTCGGCCAACCCATCTCCTGGCTAGCTCAACGGCCCGAGAGAGTTTACGACATCGCGAGAGAGCTCGGCATAAGCTATTTCGTGATTTTTGACCAATCTCTGATCGCCGCGTTAAAGTCAAGACCCGACCTTTTCGTGGAAGTATACGCTGAACCTCCCTTCCACGTTTTCAAAACCAGCACTTTCAACTCGATAGTCGAAGCGGTTAATGGCGAGATTGTGCAGGTGGATATCGAGCCGAACGTATTCGCGGTGAAGTACCGCGCAGCCAACTTCACAACGATCAGAATCCGCCAGGTGTTCTACCCGGGTTGGAGAGCATTCGTCGACGATCGCGAAATCCCCCTCGAGAGCTACAACCCGGATGTGCCATCGTATGTGTGGGTGCCAGGTGATGGTGTAATCGCCAACTACCGGGTGCCGTTCATCGAGGTTCAAGTACCGCCAGGCGATCACGTGCTTGTCTTGAAGTACCGTGCTTCCACGTGGGGCGATAGCGCTAGCGTAACTGCGCTCGCAGCTCTGCTCTTTCTAAACCTAGTGCCTGTCGCGCGAAAGCTTTCGCCCAGAAGGCTGAACAGTCCCGTAAACGCTTCAATCCCGGCCAGAGATTCAGCATGCTAAGAGAGCGGCTTCGGCCCGGCTCGGTAATGCTCGAGCAGGCTGGGAACCCTTATCTAGGGTAGAGGGAGTGGTGTTAGCGCGATGAGAAATCTCGCACTGGTGCTGGTAGCAGCAATCGCGTTAAGCGTGTTCGCCGCAGCTCAACCCTTATCGTCCTCATCTGCGGGTGTGGTCGATGTTTCCGCTTACGGGTCCTCGCTTTTCTTAGCCCTAGAGAACGGTTTGGTTACATCTCAAGATGCTAGCTTGAAGTGGAACTTAAGCACCGCAGACTACGGCTTCCCGGTACACCTCGAGGCTGCACCTCGCTATGGCTTGCTGGTTCTCACAGATAGAGCGTGGCTCGGGCTTCTCACCTTCGACGGACGCAGCTTGTGGCTTAGGCTAGCCGTGGATCCGAATCTGATAAAACCAGGGACTTCCGGCATCATCTACGCAAACGGAACCTCCCTGATTTACGCCGGCAAAAGCGCTTTACTCGTAAGTTTGCCCAAGCTGGAAATCATCTGGACGCGCGATATCCTCAATAAGTACACGGACTACTCTCTCAGCCCTGCCGGGGACGCTGTAGTGCTCGTCGGTTTTAATACGTTCTGCAGCATCTGTTTAATGAACGAGGAGAAGCTGGTTATAGTCCGGAACCTGAAAAGCGGAAAGAACCTCTTAGAGGGCGTAATCCCGCATTTGAAAACAGCGTCAGTGTTATGGCGCCGCAACTGGTTGGTGCTGGCTCAGTGGGACGCGATAAAAGTTTACGATCTCAACACTGGGGCTCTCAACACCACTCTTAAAGTCTATACCCCGCCGCAACCTCACGATAAATGGCTCAGCTACGGCTTCTCCCACAGCGGCGAGCTATTCTACTACACGTGCCCAGATGGGGAACGTTTGGGTGTTTACGTGCTGGACGTGGAGCGGGGAATCTCAAGGTATACCGTCTTGCCCATCCCGGCTGGTAAAAAAGTGCTTTCGCAGCTAGCCGACAATTGGAAGCTGGCTGTTGTTAGCTACGATGCATCAGCCGGCGCAGCCCACTGCGCCCTCCTCGACGCGTTAACTGGAGAAGTGCGCACCGAAACGATCAGCCCTGCCAGTCCCAACATAACGCTCAAGCTGTTGGGCAACACGGCCTCTATAATTGTTGACAGGTCGCTAACCACAATACCCAATCAGCTAGCCCCAGAGACCAAAGCGGTTGAAACCGCAACATTCTTTGTGACGGTGAAGGTCGTCGACGATGGTGGCGCCCCTCTGCAAGGTGCGCTTGTGTGTGCGAACTCTACATGTGCTACAACCGCGCTCGACGGCGCTGCAACACTCAAGCTGGCGCAAGGTCGATACACGCTTGTGGCAACCCATCCGTCAGCTGAAACCTACAAGGGCACGGTAATCGTTTCGAGTAACGTCACAATTCCCTTGGTTCTGACTAGGTTCTTCACGCTGACCGTTAAGGGCGTACTCGAAAACGGCATTACGCCGCCCACGTGCATCTTCACCCTAGTAAAGAGCTCAGATCGAGCGTGGAACACAACCGCGCCCAATTGCACCGCAGACTTCTTAGTGCCGCGGGGATCGTATACTGTCGTTATGCAGTTTGACGATCAAAGGATCGAGCAAAATGTCGAACTGAAAGAGGATATGCTCTTACTCGTGCGGTTGAGAGAAGAAACGGTAAAGCTCACGGTTGAAGCTGTGAACAGGAGCGGAGCCCCGGTGGCTAACGCGACGATCACCGTGTTTAGCGACAGCGGCGAGGCGCTAGCCTCTCTTGATGGGGGAGGAACGATCACCGTCAAGCCCGGGCGCTACTTTATCCGGGTCGAAGCCCCCGGTTACTTAAACTGGAGCTCAGCCGTGAAAGTGTACGGAGATACACGGTTGCAAGCAGTGCTCGAACCGAGCCCTAAACCGTGTCAACCGCGGTCGGCGATGTTGCAAGAGCTCGTCGGAGCGATAGCCCTATCTAGCGCAGTAGCGGTGCTCGCAGTTTTGCTTTCTATGCGCCTCCAGGCGCTATCGAGGGTGCGCTCTTTCGCAAGCACACGGCTCAGTCGGTTGAAGAGCGCCTTCGGAGCTACTCCGCGCGCAAAGGAAAAGGATGTTGAGAGTAAAGGGTAAGGCGCACTAGCTCAAAACTTCTCGCGCCGCTTCCGCAACGGATTCTGCAACGCTAACTTTAGACACGGGTGAGGGGACGGTGTCTGTCGCTACAACTTCCTCGATGCCGGCCGCGTACAGCTTATCGAGAGCGCCCGACACGAGCAACGCGTGCGTGCAGGCAGCGTACACGCGCCTAGCTCCCAGCGTCAGAACCTCTTTTGCTGCTGCAGCGAGCGTGCCCCCAGTGCTGATTATATCATCGACGAACAACACGTCCCTCCCGCTCACGTTAACGTTCTTCGGAGCGATCCTCACTTCCCCAGTAACCCTATCGCGCGACTTCTCAAGGTAGTCGCACTCCGCACCCAGCAATTGGGCAGCTAGCTGGGCCCTATGGAGAGCCCCCTTATCAGGTGCCAATACGACTGGATCGAGCAGCTTGCCTCGGAAGTAGCCAACCAGCTCCTTGATCGGAAGCACGTTGCGGTGCGGTATCGTTAACCACTCGTCGAGAGAGGATGGCTTGTGGATATCCACGACGACCAACGCGTCGGCGCCGGCCGCTTCGACGGCCTTGAGCAGGGTGCCTACGCTCACCGGCTCTCCCTCGAGGAACCTCTTATCCTGGCGGGCATACGCGAAATACGGTACCACGACCGCGAGCCTCGTCGCGCCGGCGCCCTTCACAGCATCTACCGCGAGAAGCAACTGCACGAATCGTTCGTCTTGCGGCTGGTGCAACGAGTGGACGAGAACAACGTCCCCTTCCAGCTTTCTCGGGATCCGAAGGTACTTCTCCCCGTCTGGGAAAACCCTTTCTTCGGCTACGAGGAGATCCCTCGATAAGAGCCGGGAAAGCTTCGCCGCCAACCCGAGAGAGGAGCTAGTGGCTATTACGGTCACGCGGCTTGCGCGTCCCCCACTCTAAAAACTTTGTGCGAGCTGCCCGTTATCTAGGAGAGGGCGGCCGACACCACCTGCCCAACCGCTAGCCCGCCGTCACCGGCTGGGATGCCTTGTGGGAGGAGCACGTTGCGCAAGACGCTCCGTAGCCCTTTGACGATGAAATCGTTAACAGCCGCACCTCCCGACAATACGGCGGGGAGCTTGAGATCGCCTAGCTCGTCCCTCACCACAAGCCCCAGCGCCTCGCCGAGCCTGACCTGGACGGTGTACGACAAGTCTCTCACGCTGTGCCTGCCGTTGAGCTCCAGCAGCTGAAGGAGCAGCTCGGATGTCAGGACCACGCTGCCCTCCACCTCCAGCTTAAGCTCTCCCACAAGCTGTCCTCCCCGCGCAGCCGCCTCCAACTTAACAGCTGGCTCCCCTTCGTAGGTCCTAGCGTTACAAACCCCCAGTAGAGCCGAAACGGCGTCGAGGAACCTACCGACGCTCGAGGAGAACGGCGGCTTCGCGAAGGCCCTCGCAGCCAGCTCCAGCTCGCGCGCGCCTCCTGGCAGGCTGCGCTCAAGCCCTAGCGAGAGGCACACTTTCAACGCCTCTTCCGGGCCGAGCTTTGCGGCGAGCGCGGCGGCAGCGATCCTCGCCGGGTAGAGCGTGGACCTATCGCCGCCGGGCAACGGCAAGTACTCGAGATGCCCAACCCTCCGGTACCCGATGTACGAGGCGAGAAGCACCTCACCGCCCCAAACCATGCCATCGTCCCCGTACCCGACGCCATCGAGCGCGATCCCAACGACCTCGCTGTCCCTTGGCAGGTTGCGCGAAGCCATCGCCGAGGCAATGTGCGCGTGGTGGTGCTGCACCCTAACGTGCGGGATGCCCAGCTCACCCGACAGCTTGGCAGCCAGCTCGGTGGTCGCGTAGTTAGGGTGCTTGTCGGACGCGATGACCTGGGGCTTCACCCTGTAACTCTTCATCAGGAAGTCGAGGGCTGACAGCAGGAACTCCGCGTTTTCCAAGTTGTCCATATCCCCGACGTACTGCGTTGGGACCACCTTGTTCTCAAACGCTACGGCCCCCGCGTTGTCGAGGTGCGCCCCCAGTGCCACCGCTTCCGCGCCGAGGTTGAAGGGCAGCTCGAGCCACGCTGGAGCATAGCCGCGCGACCTCCTGAGCAGCTGGGGCTCGCCGTCAGTCAAGCGGAGGACGCTGTCGTCAACGCGGTTCACGATCTCCCGGTTGTGGACGAGGTAGTAGTCGGCGATCCCTTTAAGCTCGCGCAGCGCTTCTAACCCCTTGCAGATGGGCAGCCCCTTACGGTTACCGCTCGTCATGATGAGAAATTTGTCCTTCGTCTCCGAAACCAAGAGATAGTGCATGGGCGTGTAGGGGAGCATAACACCGAGCTCGGAGAGACCTGGGGCTACGAGAGGAGAGACGATGGATGGCACCTTTTTCGGCACGAGCACAATAGGCCTTTGGGGCGAAGTGAGAAGCGCCAAGTGAAGCTCGCTCGGTTCTGCGATCTTCAGCACCGCTTCCACGTCGATGGCCATTATCGCGAAAGGCTTCTGTGGCCTCCGTTTCCTCCTTCTCAGCTCCTCGACCACCTTGTCGTCGCTAGCCAGAGCCGCCAGGTGGAAGCCGCCAACGCCCTTAACGGCCACGATCGCGCCCTCCTCGATCAGCTTGGCCGCTTCAGCTATCGGGTCCTCGCAGTCGATGGGTTCGCCAGAATGGTCGAGGAGCTTGAGCTTCGGGCCGCACCTTGGGCAGCTGATCCCCTGCGCGTGGAACCGCCTTTCGTTGCGGGGGTCAGAGTACTCCCTTTCGCATTCGCTGCAGAGCGGGAAGTCCCTCATTGCCGTGTTTTTCCTGTCGTAAGGCACTGCGTACATCATCGAGAAGCGGGGGCCACACCACGCGCACGAATTGAAGGGGTACTTATACCAGCGCGAGGAGGAATTGAGCACCTCGCGAAGGCAGTCCTCGCAAACGCCGATGTCTGGGGGTATCTGCGACTTTACTGAAACTCCGGCACCGCTTTCAAGTATCGCGAAGCTCGCGTAGCCGCGCGGCTCAACTCGCTTCACTACCACTCGCTCTAGCCTAGCGGGAGGAGGCTTCTCCCTCTCTAGCGCCTCGAGAAACTTTTCGATAGAGCCGTCAGCACCTTCGACCCATATTTCGACTTCGGAGCCGCCGAGGTTTCTCACGTAACCTCTCAACCCCAGCTTGGCGGCTGTGCGGTAAACAAAAGGCCTGAAGCCCACTCCTTGGACAACGCCTGTCACGAAGATTAGCGCCGCCGTGCGCGAAACCACAAGCCTTGCGACCATCTCCATTTTTAAAGCCTGGCTCGAAGTGCCCGATGTGGTTCTGCTCCTTAGGCTAGGTGAAATCACGATTAAAGGATTTCACACTAGGAGAAAGTTTGAGAAGCTGCTGCTGAGGAACATTCACGACGCTCTTCGCTCGAACGGTATCGAGTACAGTGTGAAAAAGGAGGGGGGCAGGATCTTCGTTTACTCTAATGATGAATTTCGCGCTGCCCAAGTGCTGCGCAGGATCTTCGGCGTGAAATCCCTGTCGCGGGCGCAAGAGGTTGAGTTCGAAAGCCTCAGCAACCTGGTCGAGAAGGCTGCAGCCTACTTCTCGAGTACAGTCAAGGGCAAGAGCTTCGCCGTGAGAGCGAGGAGAGCCGGCTCCCACCCCTTCACTTCGCTGGATGTTGAGAGGGAGCTCGGCGCTAGGCTCCTCAGGGAGGGCGGCTTGCGCGTCGACCTGGAAAACCCTGAAGTGACCGCGTACGTTGAGGTCAGGGGAAAGAGAGCGTACCTATTCACTGAGATCATCGAAGCTTACGGGGGCCTACCGATCGGCAGCGAGGGGAAAGTGATCGCGCTCGTCTCGGGTGGCTTCGACTCAGCCGTCGCCGCGTGGTACATGCTCAGAAGGGGCGCTGAGGTACACTATCTCCTTTGCAGCTTGGGAGGCCCCGTCCACGAGGCTGGTGCCCTCCACGTCCTAAAGATCCTTGCCGACGACTGGAGCTACGGTTACAAGCCGAAGCTGTACGTGGTCGACTTCAGCGAGATTCTAAGGGAGACTAGGAGGAGGTGCGACCCATCCCTGCTGACGGTCATCCTGAAGCGCTTCATGTACAGAGCAGCAGAGGCGGTAGCGAGAAGGGAAGGGGCAGAGGCCATAGTGACGGGAGAGTCTCTAGGCCAAGCGTCCTCGCAAACGCTCGCGAACTTAGCCGTGTCCACAGCGGCTGTCAGCATCCAAGTACTTAGGCCGCTGATCGGCTTCGACAAGGATGACATCGTGGCTAAAGCCCGCGAGATCGGCACTTACGAGGCGTCGGCGAGAGTGAAAGAGTACTGCGGGGCGTTCTCCGAGCACCCAAAGACACGGGCTAAGCTCGAGGAAGTGGAGCGGGAAGAGGCAAAGCTGGACCCCTCGCTACTGGACAGGGCGCTAGGCAATGTTAGGATCCACGACTTAAGAAACATTTCCTTGGAGGAGAGCTTCGAGAGGTTGGAGGTCGATGAGCCTCCCAGTGGGGCGGTTATCATCGATTTGAGAAGCGAGGAGAAAGTCAAATCGTGGAGCCTACCTGGCTCAATTAGGCTAGACTTCGACAAGCTAGTAGAAGGCCTCTACGCGCTCGATCCCACCAAGAAATATGTTCTCTTGTGCGACGAGGGGGCTTTAAGCCTAGAAGCCGCTTACGTGCTCAGGAAGCTCGGGATAGAGGCTTACAGCCTTAGAGGGGGCGCCAGGCGTGCTCAAAGGAAATTCGGCAAGAGAAAGGAAGGTTCATGACAAGGCCCCTGGCTCTTACATGCATAGGCGGATGCGACTCACTGCCGCTAGCCCAACCACATCGCACTCAAATCGGCGTTGTCCCACGTCGATCGCCGAAGAGGCGTTCGGTGTTTGGCTATGGACTATGAACTAAATGCTTTTAATAGCGCTCAAAACGGCAGCTGTCGATGGAGCTAGATAGCGTCGAGAAGTTGCTCAGACCGCGCAGCGTGGCTGTGATAGGGGCGTCCAGAGATCCTAGCAAGATCGGGCACCAGGTCTTAAAGAACATCCTTTCTTCTGGTTTTCAGGGGGTTGTTTATGGGGTTAACCCGAATGCGAGTGAGGTTTTGGGTGTGCGGTGTTACCCGAGTGTTTTAGATGTTCCGGGTGCTGTCGATCTAGCGGTTGTAGCCGTGCCGGCGCGGTTTGTACCTCAAGTCGTTGAAGAGTGCGGTAGGAAGGGGGTGAAAGCGGTTGCCGTAATCTCAAGCGGCTTCAAAGAAGTGGGAAACACCGACCTAGAGAAAGAAGTAGTAGAGATCGCGAAAAAACACGGAATACGAATCCTCGGACCAAACATCGTCGGCATCTGCGACAGCGTGACGCCCATAAACGCGAGCTTCTGCCAGGGCTCGCCGCTGAAGGGCGAGATAGCGTTCATTTCCCAGAGCGGCGCCCTAGCGATCGCGCTGGTTGGCTGGACGATGCAGAAGGGCGTCGGTCTCTCGGACCTCGTGAGCCTTGGCAACAAGGCGGACCTTAACGAGACCGACTTCATCGAGTTCTTCGGGCGAGACCCGCACACTAAGGTGATCACAGCGTACCTTGAGGGCATAGAGAGCGGAAGGCGCTTCATGGAAGTTGCTTCGAAGGTCTCCACCCTCAAGCCGGTGATCGTGTTAAAGGTCGGAAGGGCCGAGAGAGCTCTCGGTGCGATCAGATCCCACACAGGCTCGCTGGCAGGCTCTGACGCGGTCGTTAGCGCGGCTTTAGAGCAGTGCGGGGTGCTGAGAGCACCCACTTTCATAGAGTTGTTCGACTGGGCTGTAGCCCTCGCGAAAGCCCCCCTCCCCGAAGGCGAGAACGTATTGGTGATCACGAACGGCGGCGGTGCCGGCGTCATGGCCACCGACGCAGCAGAGGTCTATGGCGTAAAGCTGATGGATGTGCCCTCCGACTTAGCGGAGAGATTCAGGAAGTACATGCCGCCCTTCGGCAGCACCTTCAACCCGATCGACTTGACCGGCATGGCCACGAAGGAGTGGTACAAGGGCGCGCTCCTCGAAGCCCTTAAGGACAGCAGGGTCCACGGCGTGGTGGTCCTCTACTGCCACACCGCGATCACGAACCCGAAGGAGGTGGCCGACGCCATCCTGGAGGCCAAGCGCGAGGCTGGAGTCGCCAAGCCGATCGTTGCGAGCTTGATCGGCGGCAAGGAGTGTCTCGACGAGATTCAGAGGCTGTCGAGCGAGGGTGTTCCCGCCTACGAGTCGCCCGAGAAGGCCGTGGCGGCGATGGGGGCCATATACAGGTACAAGAGGATGAGGGACAAGCTGTTGAGGCCTAAGACGTACCCCGAGCTGAAGGTCGACGCGGCGACCGCGAGGGGGATTGTGGAGAGGGCTCTGGCCGAAGGTAGGAGCGCGCTCACGCCCTTCGAGGCGGCGCAGCTCGCGAAGTGCTACGGGATACCAGTGCTGGAGAAGCGCTTAGTTGCCAGCAAGGAGGAGGCGGTGAAGGTCGCAGAGGAGGTAGGCTACCCCGTGGTGCTCGAGGTGGAATCCCCCCAGATCATACACAAGACGGAGGTCGGGGGCATAATCCTCGACCTGAAGAGCGCGGAAGACGTCGCCAAGGGCTTCGATACGATCATGGCTAACGTCCGTGCGAAAGCCCCCACCGCCGAGGTGAAAGGCGTTATCGTCAGAAAAATGGCGCCGAAAGGCGTCGAAACGCTAATCGGCATGAACCGCGATCCCTTCTTCGGTCCTGTAATTGCCTTCGGGAGCGGTGGAGTGCTCGTAGAGCTTGTTAGAGACGTTGCCTTCAGAGTAGCCCCCGTGTCCCTCGAGGAGGCTAGGGAGATGGTCGAATCCACTAAAGCCTACCCGATCCTGAAGGGCTACCGAGGGCAGGTTGAGGCGGACATCGACACAGTCGTAGACACTCTCCTGAGAGTATCCAAGCTAGCGGTGGATATACCAGCGATCGCCAGCATCGACATCAACCCATTCTTTGTGTACGAAAAAGGGAAGGGAGGTTTAGCGATAGATGTGAAAGTTCTCCTTTCAGAAAATAGGCGGCACTGAATACTCCATTTAAGCACTCAATTTTTAGCTCTATCGCTCGAAGCTACAGTTAGATAGTTTGTCAAATAAAAAGTAAAAAATGTTAGCTAAATTTTCTCTTCTTTTTTCAAAACATTTTCAATATATTCCTCTACTGTTAGGAGTTTTTCCAATTCTTCTACATCATCAACCTCTAGTTCGGCGATCCACCCTTCTCCATACGGGTCCCGATTTATAAGACCCGGATCGTCGTCTAACCTCTCGTTGTAAGCTGCTACGCGCCCGCTGACGGGTGCGTAAACGTCTACTACGGCTTTGATCGATTCAAGGGACGCGAGGACGCTACCAGCTTCCACACGTGCACCGACCTGCGGGGGCTCTACGTAGACCACTGCTTTGAGCTTTTTCTGCGCGTAATCTGTGACGCCCACCCGAACTCTCCCGCCGCCTAGATCCTTGACCCACGAGTGCTTTGCGCTGTACTTGAGCCCCCTGGGGAAGACACCCCCCTTGTAGGAGACTGCCTCTTCGCTTCGGCTCACGAGCGACGTTGCCGGCGGAAGGTAAAAATCCTTCCGCGCTTCGAAAAGGTTTTTACAGACCCAAAGCTTTGCGCGCTTCAGGCTTTAAGATGCGCTTCGGGCTGGTGTACATGACCATAAGGACAAAGCAGGGGTGCTCGAGACCCAGCGCCTACGCGTTCAAGGATATTGTCTGCAGCAACGGCATACCAGATTACCTTTGGCTTACAGCGAATACCCGAATATCTAAGCGGCGTCTAGCTTATCAGCTGCACTGGACATAAAACCTTGTTTAATCACTTTCCCCCCACAACACGTTTATAGACACCTTCTTCACGCCCGGACGCCAAACGCGCGCTGGACCCGGCCGATCGCCATAAGCGAACGTTGGGCATAATTGCCGGTGCACTCAGGTCTCCGCGTGGGTTTAATCGAGGACGTCGACGCTGTCGTCAAGCGTTTGGGTGAAGGGTTGAAAACTCCAGCGCGGGATAGACTTGAACAGCTAGGAAGCCGCCTTAAGGAACTCGCAATACGCAAAGTTATCAGCTCCAATCACACGGTGATGGAGCTCGTCGTCGCCTCCTACCTGCTCTCGAAAGGTTACGAGGTTGACGTCGAGCACGTCCTAGCGCCCGACCTCGTGTGCGACGTGTACGCCTCCCTCAACGGGGAGAGCTTGATCGTGGAGGTTGAGACTGGCTTTGTGCCGCCGGAGAACTCCACCGACCCCGTCGCGTACAGACTGGCTAGGGAGCTGAGCAAGGTGGCTAGGTACAGCAGGTACTCCGATTACTTCGCGATGGCGATCCCGCCCTTTCATATACTCCAGCTGCCTTACATCGTCTTCCTACCTCCGGAGCAGAGAGCTGAATGGGGTATCGAGTATTTCAAGCGCCTGGTTGACATTTACTATACGAAGCCACCGGTGAAGCTGGAAGAGCTCCTAACAGCGAGGCTGCATTACATCTACATCGTGCTTGTGGACGCTCTAAAGCTCGTAGAGCTCACCGCTAGAGAGTACTTCATCACCTTCATCGAACGCCCAGCAATCCTGCTCTGGAGAGCAGGGTGGCCGCTTAGCGCGCCACCTCCCAATGGTCCCGAGGTATTGTATGAAGGCGCAGAGCTCCCATCTGGTCGAGCAGATCGTTAAGCGCGCGTCAGATGCGACGGCCGCAATCACCGCTCAGGCCGGGTTACGAAACATCATCCGCTTTGACTGTGGGAGGGAGACTTTTAACTTTTCGCGCGTCACGCTCTGCGAAAGGTTTTAGACCGCTAATTCCACCGGCATACCACGGTGGTGGCGTGCTCCTGAAGGTTGAAGGTGTCAGCATCGAAGTGGACGGAAGGAAGGTGGTTCAGGGAGTAAGCGTGGAAGTAGATCGGGGAGAAATCCACGTGCTACTCGGCCCTAACGGCAGCGGTAAGACCACGCTCCTGCGAGCGATAATGGGGCTTCCCGGCTACAACGTTATCGAAGGGAGAATCGTCTTCGAGGGAAGAACGCTCAATGGTCTCGAACCCTACGAGAGAGCGCGGCTCGGCATCGCTCTCATGCACCAGAATCCCCGCCCGCTCGATGTAAAGCTATCCCACCTAGCTAGGGAGATCAGCAAGAAGTATGGAAGTTCCTTAGACATGATGAGAGATTTTGCGCTTGACAGCCTGATGGAGCGAGAGGCGTTCAAGGGCTTTAGCGGAGGCGAGGCAAAGAAAGCCGAGCTGGCTTTAACTATCCTGCAGCGGCCCAAGCTGGCGATGCTCGACGAACCTGACAGCGGAGTCGACCTTGAGAGCCTCAAGCTGGTCGGAAGGACGATAAACAAGCTTGCCGAAGGGGGCGCCGGCGTCCTCCTGGTGACGCACACGGGCGCCGTTATAGAGTACTTGCGCAAGGTGACGGCGGCGCACGTGATAGTGCGCGGAAGGATCGTGATGTCGGGAGATGTGGAAACCCTGCTGGAAGCAGTGAAGCGGAAAGGTTACGAAGCGCTCGCGCGGGGTGGGCTCCTGTGAGCTTCCTCGAGAAAGCGGTTAACGCCGGCTCTACCGCGCTGTTTTTACAACGGAACTACGAGATCGTCAGGCAGCTACTGGCGAAGGGCTTAGCGGACAAGGGATTTATCCTAGAGCCCCTAAGCAAGGCCGTTGAGCGAGAGTGGGTGAGGAAACTGCTATGGACTGCGCTGCCCCAGAGAGAGATTGGACTTAGCGGGGCCTTCATGTACGTTCCCCCCGGTGTGAGCTTGCGCGCTCCCGTAAGCATGTGCTTCGTCGTCAGCGAGGGCGCGCAGGAGGTCCACAACGTCCTTGTTGTTGGTGAAGGCAGCGAGCTCGTTGTGACGTCCACGTGCACCTCGGCTGGCGCTGGCGCGATGCACGGCGGCTACACCGAGATATTCCTGGAGAGAGGTGCGAAGCTGGACTACGTGATGATACACTCGTGGACAGAGAAGACCCAGGTGATCGCTGAGACCGGGGTGGTGGTCGGGGAGGGTGCCAGCTTCAACGACGTGTACATTTCTTTAAAGTCACCGCGCGCCCTGAGGGAGAGCACGCGGATCGCCGTGCGTAGAGGGGGAAGCGCGCTCGCCTCGACCCTCTACCTGGCCGGCTCGGGCTCTTCGACGCTGGAGACTGTAGTTACGCTTGAAGGGGAGGGGGCGAGCGCCGAAGTGGTCTCCAAGGTTGTTACCACTAGTGGAAGCATCGTCTCGCAACCGATAACAATCGAGGCGCGCGCACCCAACGCGAAAGGTCACGTAGAGTGCAGGGGGTTGCAATTGAGCCCCGATTCGGTTTTAGAAACCATACCTGCCCTCCGCTCCACCCGCAGTGGCGCCTATCTCACCCACGAGGCGGCGATCGGGAAAATTTCGGAAGAGGAGCTCGCGTACCTGATGACGAAAGGCTTCAACGCGGAGGAAGCTACCAACATGCTTGTGAGGGGGTTCCTAGAGCTCGGCTTGAAAAGTATTCCCGAACCGCTCAAGCCGCAGATATCCTCGATACTTGATTTAATGGCGAGATTTGCAACAGGGTAGAGCGCGCGATGCAGGGTTTAATAGCACGCCGTCAAAGGCGCCGCAGCCATGCCTCGCCCGCTGATGTTCTCTAGGAAGTACCTGGAGGAGTTGCTGAACGGCTCTAAGCTAGCTACTGTTAGGGCTGGTAACGTCAAGTACAGGCCGGGAGATATCGTGCTCGTCCACTGCGGAGGGCTTGTCCTCGGCAGGGCTAAGATAACGCGTGTGGAACGTAAGAAGCTGATTGATCTGAGCGAGGAAGACGCTCGGAAGGATGGCTTCAGCAGCCTGCAAGAATTGCTCAAAGCCTTAAGGCAACACTATCCGAACCTTAAGCGCGACACGCCGCTCACGATCCTCGAGTTCCAATGGGTCGAGCGTTTTGAGGTGCCCCTTAGCGACGGAGAATACAGCTGGTGCTACAGCGAAGGGCCGCTTGAAGTCGCTAAGCTAGCACTTGAGAAACTGAACGATCTGAGCTTTGAGGAAAGGGCTGTGCTCGAAGCCTTCGTGAAAACGGGAAGCGTAAGGGGAGCGGCCCGGAAACTGGGAGACCTATCAAACCGAGCTCTGGTGCGCGGTGTACTGAAGAGGGTCGCGGAGCGGCTCGTTTCTTCGGGCTTGATCGGCGTTCGCAATCGAGAGCTGCAAGCGAAATAATGTGAAATGATGCAGCTGCTCGATCTTTTCGTACGCTATCGATAAAAGAGGCTGGTTTATGGACGCGGAAGGCATGCTGACTTACGCCACGCGAGAGTACAGCAAGGAGGAGGTGCTGAAGCTACTTCACCCGCTGGTAGCGGAGTGGTTCAGCAGTAAGTACGAGGATCTCACGCCGCCGCAAAAGCTGGGTGTGGTCCCCATACACGAAGGCAAGAACGTGCTGATCTCAAGCCCCACGGGCACGGGAAAAACCTTGACAGCCTTCCTGGTTGTTCTTAGCGAGCTCATCAAGATGGGGTTAGAAGGAGGATTGAACGACTCGATATACGCTGTCTACGTTTCGCCTCTACGGGCTCTCAACAACGACATCTACAGAAACCTCGAAGAGCCCCTGAGCGAGATCAGGGAGCTGGCGGCACGGAAGGGAGTTGAGCTGCCGGAGATACGGCACGCGGTTCGGACGGGAGATACAACACAGAACGAGCGGCAAAAGATGCTAAGGAAGCCGCCGCACATACTGATAACGACGCCCGAAACGCTAGCGATAGTTCTCGTTGCTCCAAAGTTCAGGGACAAGCTGCGGAGCGTAAAGTGGGTGATAGTCGACGAAGTCCACAGTTTAGCCGAGAATAAGCGTGGCGTTCACCTGACGCTCAGCATGGAGAGACTGCAGGAGCTGGTGGGTCACCCATTCGCGCGGATCGGGCTTTCAGCTACGATAAACCCCCTTGAAGAGGTTGCACAATTCCTTGTCGGCTTCAACGACGACGGGACGCCGCGCGACTGCGTGATCGTCGACGCACGCTACGTGAAGCGTAAAGACATTAAGGTGCTCGCGCCGGTCTCGGACCTGCTTCACACGTCAGCTCAAGAGCTCCAGAGCAAGATGTACGAGCTCGTGTACGAGCTTGTGATGAAGCATCGAACCTCGCTCATCTTCACGAACACGCGGAGCGGGACCGAACGCGTCGTTTTCCATCTGAAAATGCTCGGTAGGGAGAGAGGGGAGCTGGACGAGTCGCAGGTGATGGCCCACCACAGCTCCCTTTCGCGGGCAGTGCGCCAAGAGGTCGAGGAGAAACTCAAAGCTGGGCAGTTGAAGGCGGTCGTCAGCTCGACCTCGCTCGAGCTCGGCATCGACATCGGTTACATAGACGTTGTAATACAGATCGGGTCGCCGAAATCTGTCACCCGCTGCCTCCAGCGCATCGGTAGGAGCGGTCACAGGCTTCACGACACGATCAGGGGAAGGATGGTGTGCGTCGACCGCGACGACCTCGTGGAAGTGGCGGTGATGGCTAAAGAGGCTTATAGGAATCACCTGGATAGAGTCCACATCCCCAGAAACGCTCTCGACGTTCTAGCCCAGCACCTTGCCGGGATGGCGATCGAACGCAAGTGGAGCGTGGAGGAAGCCTACAGGCTCGTGAAACGCAGCTACTGCTACAGGGACTTGCCGCTGGAGGACTTCATCCGCGTGCTCAAGTACCTTTCCGGCCAGTACGGGGAGCTTGAGAACCACAGGGTTTACGGAAAAGTATGGTTCGACGAGCGCGAAGGTGTGTTTGGGAGGCGCGGCAAGTACGCTAGGGTGATCTACACGCTAAACGTTGGCACGATACCTGACGAGGTCGACGTGAAGGTTTACACAGTGGGTAACAAGTACGTTGGTAACATCGAGGAGGAGTTCCTTGAGAGATTGGTGCCTGGGGACAGGTTCATTCTGGGAGGCAAAGTGTACGAGTTCGTCGAAGCGAAGGGTAGCAAAGCTTACGTGAAACCGGCTTTCGACATGAAGCCCACCGTGCCGAGCTGGTTCTCGGAGATGCTCCCGCTCAGCTACGACCTAGCGCTACGTATCGGAGAGTTCAGGGGTAGGATGTTCGAGTGGTTGGAGAGCGACAAACCCAAAAGCGACATTGCTAGGTACATTATGAGACACTGCCGTGCGAACAAAGAGGCGGCCGAGGCGATCTACCAGTACTTCAGAGAGATGCATACTTTCCTCAAGGCGCTTGGAGTGCGCGAGCGCCCCTCGCACAGAGTTATCCTCGTCGAGAGGTACGTGGACGAGAAAGGCAGGATGCACCACGTGTTCCATACGCTCTACGGCCGCAGGGTGAACGACGCGCTGTCAAGAGCCCTCGCTTACCTTGCCTCCGCCAAAGCTGGCGTGAACGTCGGCATCGCAGTCCACGATAACGGGTTCGCGCTAGTGTATCCGCCAGGCGTAAAACCTCCCGTTAGCATAACAGACCTCAAAAGCGGTGAGCTAGAAGAATTGCTCAAAAAAGCTGTATCTAACACGGAGCTAGCGAAGAGGAAGTTCAGGCACGTAGCGGCGAGAGCGCTGATGATTTTAAGGAACTACAAGGGACACGAGATCAGCGTAGAGCGCCAACAGATGAACGCGCAAACTCTCCTTAAGGTAGTGAGGGAACTGGGAGATGAGTTCCCGGTGCTAAAAGAGACCTATCGCGAGATACTGGAAGACTATATGGATGTCGAGCACGCGAAGGAGGTCCTAAAGGGTATCGAGGAAGGAAGGATTAAGGTTGTCGAGCTGCCAGAGCTAGACGTCCCGTCACCCTTCGCCTACAACATAGTCCTCGAAGGGTTGAGCGATATAGTGTTGATGGAAGACAAGAGGCTGCTGATGCTACGATTTAAGGAGCGCATGATGAAGCTCGCTAGAGTAGCAGCAGCCAGCCCCAACACCGCCAGCCCATAGCACGCCCCGCGAGACTTATAACGCGTTCTAGGGGGAGGGGATGAGGGCTTTGCTTTCAAAAGTTGGACCTGCAGAAAACTTTCCGAGCTGTAGCACAGAGCTCCCAGCCGGTTACGCGAGGGGTCTCGTCCTCGAGGCGAGACTGGCGGCAAAGCTGGTGCTCGAGCTCAAGCTGAGAGTCGATATGTGTACACCCGTACCCGGCCAGTTCGTGATGCTGTGGGTGCCCAGAGTAGGCGAAGTGCCGATGAGCGTCGCCGACTTCGAGGAGGGGGTCCTGACTATGTATATCACAAGGAGGGGGAAAGTCACAGGCTACCTGCACGACAACGCGAGAGCGGGGTTCAAGCTATTCGTGAGAGGACCTTACGGCCGCGGCTTCTCTGCAATCGAAAGAGGGCGAGCCCTCCTCGTAGGAGGAGGAACGGGCTCAGCTCCGCTTCACTTCCTCGCGAAGCGCCTCCGCAGTAAAGGCGTGGATTGCGTGGCGGTACTCGGGTTCAAGTCCGCCGATCACGCTATCCTTCTCGGAGAGATGTCGAAGCTGTGCCGCGTCGAAGTGGCTACAGACGACGGCAGCCTAGGTTTCAGCGGCCCCGCGCACGAGCTGGCTGCGAAGCTGTTGAGCGAAGAGCGCTTCGATATCGTCTACGTGTGTGGGCCCGAGCCCATGATAGCTGCCGTCCTCGAGCTCGCTCGATCCAACGGAGTGCCGCTCGAGGCGTCGCTGGAGAGGTACATGCGGTGCGCGGTCGGCGTGTGCGGCAGCTGCGTACTCGAGCCGCTCGGTCTCCGCGTCTGCAGGGATGGCCCAGTGTTCAGCGGCGATGTACTCTTCCGAGTTGAGGATTTAGGCAGGTGGTGGCGCGATGCTGATGGTAGGCGGATCCCCCTCCGCTGAGCGTGCGGTCACGCGAGCCGACATGGTGTTCGTCGGGAAAGCGTACATAGGCGGCAGGTTCGAGGAGGTGGCGGTGGCGGTGGAGGATGGTGCGATCGCTGCGGTCACGAAGCCCGCTTTGGCGCCGCGTGGCGAGGAGACCGTAATGCTAGGCTCGAAGCAGCTGCTCCTCCCCGGAATGGTAGACTTGCACGTGCACATGCGCGAGCCCGGCCTCGAACATAAAGAGGATTGGCGAACTGGAAGCATGGCTGCAGCGAGGGGAGGGGTTACGTGCATTTTCGACATGCCCAACAATGTCCCCCCTGCGAACACGTGTGAGAGGTTACGCGAGAAAATCGCTAGAGCCGTCTCGAAGTCGATCGTGGACTTCGGCGTTTACGCCGGTTGCAGCGACATGCCGGAAGCGTTGAAACCCTGCGCCGACCTCTTCTTCGGCTTTAAGCTGTACCCAGAGGACCTCTACAGCCCGAGAGCGCAGCCCACCTTCGAGCTTGCCGCCCAGCTCGGTAAGCCCGTGTTCGTCCACGCGGAGAACCCCGGTCTCTTCAAGAGCTCACCCATTCACTCGGAAGCTCGGCCTCCGGAGGCCGAGGTTTCCGCAGTCGAGCTCGCGCTGGAGCTCGCCCGGTCCACAGGGGTGTGGTTGCACCTCACCCACGTCAGCGTTAAGCCTGCGCTCGAAAGGATTCTGGCGTCGAAATCAAATCTGAGGGTGACCTTCGACGTGACACCCCACCACATGTTTCTGAACGATGCGCTTTACCGCGGTCCCTTAGCCAAAATCGCGAAAGTCAACCCGCCGCTGCGAGGAGAGGGTCACAGGGCTGCGGTCTACATCGCAGCTAAGAGCGGCGCCGCCGACGCACTCGTCACCGATCATGCTCCGCACGCGCTCGCGGAGAAGCTTTCGGAAAACCCACCGCCGGGCTTCCCGTGCCTCGAGCTAGCCCTTCACCTCCTCCTCAGGGAGGTGTTAGAAGGCGGGCTCTCGCTCTCGGCGATAGACCTTTACAGCTCGAAGCCAGCCCGCCTCGCCGGCTTGGGAAAAGGGGTTATAGCTCCCGGCTTCGACGCCGACCTCACGATCGTAGAGCTGGCTGAGTGGAGGGTGAGGGGCGAGGAGCTCGTTTCGAAAGCTAAGTACACTCCCTTCGAGGGCTGGTTAATGCGTACGAGAACCCTCGCCACGTACGTAAGGGGGCGCTGCGTCTACCGGGAGGGCGAGTTCGCGACAGAAGGAGGTGGGAGGCTTGCCGCGTCTGGAGGTTGAGCTGGCTGGTCTTAAGCTGAGGACCCCGACGGTGCTCGCCTCTGGCGTGCTGGGGTTGAGCGCGGGTTTAGCGAAGAGAGTTGAGGAGGCTGGCGCAGGAGCTTTCACCACGAAAACTATCACGCTCGAGCCGAGGCGCGGCTACCCGAACCCCACATTTGTGGTGCTGGAGCACGGCTACTTAAACGCCGTGGGACTCGCGAACCCCGGTATAGACTACTTCTGCAGCGAGCTGAGGGAGATGAAAGGGTTGTTGAAGATCCCTTTGATACTGAGCGTCGGAGGAAGCTCCGCTGATGAGGTTACCGAGGTAGCTCGCAGGGGGGCCGCGTGCGGTGCCGATGCCATCGAGCTCAACGTCTCGTGCCCGCACGTGAAAGGGTTGGGTGTCGAGCTGGGCAGCGACCCCGGTGAGGTCGCAGAGGCGGTTCGCAGGATCAAGCGAGAAACGGGTTTGCCGATCTTCGTTAAGCTCTCTCTGCACCACGACTACTTGCGGGTTGCGGAGGAGTGCTTGAAGGCCGGAGCGGACGGCTTCACAGCACTCAACACGATCAGAGCCATGGCCATCGACGTGTACGCGCGGAAACCCGTGCTATTCAACGTTTACGGCGGCTACTCGGGTCCAGCGATCAAGCCCATCGCCGTTAGGGTAGTATACGAGCTGTACGAACGCTTTCCGCGCACACCCATAATCGGCGTGGGAGGCGTTGACAGCTGGCAAGCAGCCATTGAGTTCCTGCTGGCCGGCGCTAGGGCGGTCGGTGTGGGCTCCGCGATTGCCGTAAAAGACCTTACGATTTTCAGAGAAATCCTAGAGGGGCTCAACAGGTATCTCGAAAGCGAGGGCTTCAGCTCCATCGAAGAGGTTGTGGGTTTGGCTCATGACACTTAGGTGCAGTACATTTACAACCGACCATAGCCCCTAGGGGCTCGCCATCTCCATTGATACTGGTTACCCCTAAGCGCGCCGCTTAAGACGTCAGCTCGCGCTACCTTTTTAGGAGGGATTCTGCGGGGGGAGCAGAAAAACGTGGCTTGGGGGGGAGATGAGGGGGGTGGGATTAGGTCGGCATGTGATAGCGGAGTTACTTGACTGCGAGAGATCCGCGCTGGACAACGTAGAGCTAGTGGAGAGAGCGCTCCTTGAAGCAGCTAAGGCTACTAAGAGCACGATCATCTCCCATTACGTTTACAGGTTTAAACCCCAAGGGGTGAGCGGCTACGTGCTCGTGGCCGAGTCGCACCTCTCGATTCACACGTGGCCCGAGTACGGTTACGCGGCCGTGGATGTGTTCACGTGCGGCGAGCACACCGATCCTTGGGCTGGTCTCGAAGTGCTGAAGAATCACTTGAAAGCACGCCGCGTCAGCGTAATAAGCATGGAAAGAGGAGTGGGCGTGGCGGAGATAAAGGCGTTTAGTCAAACCGTTTAAAACAGAAAAACATTTTCGTTTTTTAACTACCTACTAATAGTTTCAAGCCTCCACTTTATCATTTTCTCTAGGAGCACTGCTGCTTCGCTGTACGATAGGTAGGTTGTATCGAGCATCATATCGTACAGAGAGGGGTCAGTGAAGTGCTTCTTGTACAACCTCTCGGTTAGCCTACCCCTGTCTTCGTCGCTCCTCTCCACCTCTCTCGCTGCTTCCTCGATGCTAATCCCTCTGCGCTTGGCCACCCTTTCCACTCGAACCTTTTTGTCGGCGTAGAGGAACACCTTCAAGAGGACCGGCCTGTCCAAGAGCATGAGCGCGGTGCGCCCCTCGACTATCACGTCGCCCTCGCTGATGTAGTCGAGCGCCACATTCCGGACGAGGTCTTCAAGGTCGATCTCGCCGTCTCTCGCCATCTGGGTTAGTTCGGCGAACGTAACGCGCTTCTCCGACACTATCTCCCTGATGATCAATTCGCTGTTGACAACTTTCATCCCAGTGAGCTTTGCGAGCTCGAAAGCCACCGATGTGCAACCTGCACCGAGCATCCCAGGCAAGAGAACAGCTGTCTTTTGCACATGGACCACGCAACCGGTAGCGTAATATGCTTGTCGTTGCGCACGCTGCTTGTGATACCGGTTGGCGACGACATCAAGCGCAGAACGGCACCTGTAGCAACTTACCTCCTGATCCTGAGCAACGCGGCAGCTTTCGCGTACTCGCTGGCGCGGGGCCTCGAGTACGTTGTCTCCAGCTACGGCTTCAAACCAGCCTACCTCTTGGAGGGGGTCAGGGTGGAAACGCTTCTCACCTCGCTCTTTCTGCACGGAGGTGTAGCGCACCTAGCGGGGAACATGGTTTTCCTCTACATCTTCGGTAGGAGCGTTGAAGACAGGCTCGGCTCCTTCTCCTACTTCCTGCTTTACCTAGCGAGCGGCGTAGCGGGAAACATCCTCCATACCGCAGCCGTCCTTCTTATGCCCCCTAGCTTGGTGAAGGGAGAGCTAGTACGGCCCCTTGTCGGCGCCTCCGGCGCTATCTCGGGTGCTGTGGGTGCGTACATCGTCTTCTTCCCTGACTCGCGCATACTGACTCTCATACCCTACTACTACATTGTACTAGTGCGGATCCCAGCTCGCTTCTACGTTCTAGCGTGGTTCGCCTACCAGCTGGGTATAGGCGTCACCGGCTTGGGATACCCTCTCACGGTGGCGGCTTGGGCGCACATAGGCGGTTTCGCGGCAGGAGCAGCCGCTGCGTTAGCTGTCGAGCGCTTAGCGAAGCATGCAAGCTTCAGGTAAGCGAAACGCTCCTCCAAGCGTTACCCTCAAAAAGGACGGCTTTTGGGAACATGCCCGGGTAGTGGCGGCAGGAGAACAGCGAGAGAACCCTCCCCCCGAAGTACTCGTGCAAGCCCTCGGGAAAGTACTCATGGGCTCTGACCACCAGCTCGAGTCCGTTCGACTCGAGGAATTCCTCCACGGCCTTGCGCCCGTAAAGGTAGATGCCGGGACCCCTTGGACTCGGCGCGAAGTACTCCACGCTCTCGTCCGGGTCGTTCCAGAGGAGTTGGAGGGCGATCGGGTCGCTCGGCTCGATATCCCCCTTCCGCAATCCGCGCACGTCCAAGGCGTTGCGCAGCCCCTTGGCTAGGCCGCCGTGGACAGCGAACACTGAACCGTTGAGGATGGCAGCGTACGGCATGCTGGAAAACACCTCTGCATACATCCCGTAGACCCTCGAACCGTAGCGCCCAACCACTTCCCAGTAGAAGCCGTAGCCGTAGTTCATCAGGGGGGACTCGTGGTTGCCCCTGAGCAGGTAGATGCGCTCAGGCTGCTCGACCTTTTTCGCCAGCAGGAAGTTGACGTTTTTCAGCTGCTCCAAACCTCTGTCGACGTAGTCGCCAAGGAAAAGGTAGAGCTGCGCTTCCTTTGACAGCGCTTTCAGCGAAGACTCAAAATCCCCGTGCGTGTCGCCGACCACCAGCGCGTTCCCCTCGAGCTCCAGCAGCTGCTGCTCCGCTCGGAAGACTCTCAGAGTCTCTTCCAGGAGCTCGGCTAACTCTTCGGCGCTTAACCTGTCCGCGAACTCGGGGTCCTCGACTACTTTTCGGGCGACGCTCATTGCTGGATCGCGCTACAACGAACTACTTTATATTCGATTTGCGCGCTGGCCTCCTACTCTGCGCGCTATGGGCTGCTTATTTTCCTAGCGCTAGTTCCACCGTCCTCCCTCTATGTTCTTTGCCGCGCGCCGTAAACAGCACGGGAGCGAGCGCAGTGAGGGGGCTTCGGGAGGGTGTGGCAGAGGGCTTCCGGCTCTTGACGTTGCTGTACGATGTTAGAGAGCTGCCGCCCAATGCTTTACAGCGGCTCAAAGAGCTGTTGAGGGTCTACCGCGTTCAGCGCTCTACTTCTGGTCGAAGCGGTTGAATATCGAAGATAGTGTCGAGCTGGCTCACGAGCGCGCTTGAGGGCGGCGAAGCGGGAAAACGCCGCAGCTTACGGCAGCAAACTCGGCATCAACCTCGCGCTCGCAAGGCTCTCAAAGAGGTTCAACTCGAGGGGTTGGGTAAAGGCGGCTGCGGCGAAATTTTTCAAGAAGGCTTTCCAACACTCCGGTGGAAGAGCGCGCGCTGTATACGAGAAGGACGAGGGTCGCTTACTGCTGGAGGTGTGGCTTCTACGACGACGGGGATTACGTGCCGTTCTACCACTGGTGCAAAGCGCTAGGTCTGCCGATGCCGAAGTACCCGCTGCGAAAATTGCAGCTGCCCGAAAGCCTGAGGCTGCCCCGCTGTTAACTAACCGCAACGAGCGAAACGGAAGCCCTCGAGCTGGGCGCGAGTTGGCGGGGAGGCGCTCAACGCGCCGCTCCGCTGCCCGTGCGCGCGCCGGACAACCCCAGCCAACGAAGGATGAGGCTGGGGAAGAGCTCAGGGGCCCGGTGCTGGGCCTCGGGCGATGAAGGGTTGCACCCCCGTTGGCCCAGCCGGGGGGTGACAGGCGGGCCAGAGGGGGCAGAAAAGCGCGGACCTAACCCGCGCGGTGCGCGTGCTGGAGCGGCAGGCCCTTGCAGTGTACGACACCTTTAACCCTTCTCACGAAGTTGGGGCAGAAGTAGCACTGGAGGAAGGGCACTTCCCTGCCAAGTACAGGGCAGTCTACTACCTCTTTCTTCATCTTAGAGACAAGCTTCGGAGATAGCCCCTTCAAACGGTCCTTGACTTCATCGGGAACTTTAACTGGTTTCTCAACCTCCCTGACCTCCAGCTCATACTTCACGCTCATGGCCGATCCGCTAAACCCCGCCGAAACCCCCGTATAAACCGTGCGTGACGGATAGCGCATCACCGGTGAGTAGTTGTAGAAAGCGATTCCTATCGGAAGGCGTTTAAGCGCGACCTAGTTGTAGAACGCGCACGCGCGAAATCCTTACTGCCCTGCAGCATTAAACTAGGCTTGCATGCGAAGTTTTCGACGCTCAGAGTTGTACCCAAGCGCCAACCTTTCGCCTATCATCCATTGAGTCGAAAAGCATTGAGGAAACGTTTGACGATTTCGTGCTCTTTGGAATTTTGTGCAAGCACCTTATGCTGACCTATTGTGATCCCCTTAATTTGTTGTATTCTTCTCCGTGCATAGCGATGCCTGCTGCCACACCCTCGGACATATCTGTTAAGAGATTAAAAGCCGGACAAATCTCCGCATCTACGTGCTCTCTTAGTGTGCGCTCAAGGGGACCTACAGAGTGCCACCATATATGTTGTGTAAAGCTGCGCGCTCCGTTGCAGCTTCCAGCTCTAGAGCTTCCTGATACGCCCGCTCGTACAGCTTGCCGACAACCTCTATCGAGTACTTTTCAACTGCCTTTTTCCTCGCATTGCGTGAAAGGGTTCTCCAAAGGTTGTCATCGCTGAGAACCTCGCCTATCGCGACAGCCAGCTGCACAGGGTTGCCGGGATCGACGAGAAGGCCGTTGATGCCGCTATCCACCACTTCGGGTATTCCTCCGACGCGCGAGGCGACGACAGGAATTGCAGAAGCGAATGCCTCTATAAAGACTACACCGAAGCTCTCGCCGCCGAGGCTGGGGAGGGCGAGCAGCTTCGCTTTACTGTACAGCTCCACCAAGCCGAGGGGCTTGGTGTGGTGCCCCTACGGCCACGTAATGCACGCGGACTTGAACGCGGCACTCAATATCTTGAAGAGGGCTGGAGGCAAAGTGCCGGAGCAGGTGAAGGTACTCAGCTTCACGCCAACACCCAGCGGAATCATCGAGCGCGGGAAGAAGCGAAAGGGAAACCCGATAGCCCTGCACCAAGGGCGGGGTAACGGCGTGGCGCGCGCTCAGAGACCAGAGCTTAAGCTTAAAAAGCGATTAAGAACTTCGGCTTGTGCCTTGGTTGTACGATGCAGCGAAGGCGGTGGGCGGTTATGCTGGAATTTTTATCGTCTCAGTCTTAGGGAACGCCATTCCCTTTATCTCAGTTCCCTACCTAGCGGTCGTTTACTTTTACTCAATGAAAATAGCCGAGGCTAGCCCGCTGCTAGTCGGAGTGGTAAGCGGGCTTGGGGGAGCGGTGGGTAAGCTTGCTGTATACGCCGTTGGCCGCGGTTCAAGGGTCTTCCTGAAGAAGGAGACGAGGGACCGCTACGAGAGGATCGGCAAGCTGTTGAGGAGCTACGGCGCCCTAGCTGCCTTCCTTTTCGCCGTCACGCCCTCTCCCGACGACGTCATCGTAATACCATTGGGGCTTATGAAGTACGACATTTTCAAGCTCTTTCTCGGCTTGGCAGCCGGTAAAATCGTGCTATCCATAGCAACCGCTTACGCCGGCAGAACCGTGGCAACGTTTGCAAAACACGAGCTGTTACTCGAGCTTGCAGCCTCTCTCGTGCTCTTTGGAATCGTGATCGCCTTACTAGTGTTTTTCGACTGGGAGAAAATACTAGAGACGATTGCCGACCGGGGTTTTAAGGGGTTTGTATCGGAGTTGAAGGAGAAGGGGTTCGCAGCTGTTGTGAAATCTAGGAGTGCTCAACCTTCGCAGCAATAGCTGCGATCTCCAGGAGAGCACCGGCCGGCAGCCCACTTACCTCGACCACTGCCCTCGCCGGGTACGTCCTGAAATGCTGCGCGTACACTTCGTTGAAGTCCCTGTAGTAAGAGATGTCGCGCAGGAAGACGATCACCTGCACCACGTCCTCCATGGTGAAACCGGCCGCTTCGATTATTGCCTTCAAGTTTTCCAGGGCTTGCCGCGCCTGCTCACGCACGCCCCCCTCCACGAGCTTGCCCGTCGCCGGGTCTATGCCTATTTGCCCCGACACGAAGAGCAAGTTACCGGCTCTGCGGGCTTGCGAGTACGGGCCTATAGGCCTAGGAGCCCTCTCTGTGTAGATTACGCCGCTCACAGGTGAGTCTCGCTTCGTTCTAGATAAGGTTAGCGCGCCCTCGCCGGTAAGCCCGCAGCGGGAAGCTCGCTAGGCCGATTTGGCAGAAAGAGGAGTGAAAAACCGCGCATGGGGGTAACGTCCAAAGCTCACACGCTTCTCGCTTCCTCAGCCTGAACTTCTTTCACTTGCTCAAGCAGCTTCTGAGCTCTACTCCTCACGGTCCATCGGTCTCGCAGTCCGTCGAAACCTTGCCTTTCGACACGCAAGGAGGCAGCGGCGGCGGCCATTGCAGCTGCTTCTTCTACGGAGAGGTCGCGGGCCCGCTCGAGGGTGAACACGGTCAGGAAGATATCGCCTGCTCCCGTCGCATCGACAACATGCTCGGGAGCCAGAGCCGGCACGTAGAGCACCCGTCCTTCAGCGGCGACGTACGCACCGGTGTGGCCCATCGTCACCAGAGCAGCCTTAGGGCCTCGCGCTGCAAGCCACTCTGCGGCTTGCGGCGGCTCCAGGCCTGTGAGCACACGGGCTTCCTCAGCGTCGGCGTGTACGATGTCCGCTCTGCTCAAAGCTCCGAGCGCTGTGTCGCTCTTAACCAGCTTGACAGGCTCTCTAGGCTTAGCCATCCTAATGTACCCTTGAAGGTCTACGGCTGTGAGCGCAGCGCGGGAGCGCACGGACTCGAGGACCTCGAGGGGGACTTCGCCGATCACTGGGCCCACAACCGCAACTTTGCCTGACAGATCGACAAGCTCCGCGTCGAGTAGGCCGAGGTTTTCCGCTTTCGCTTGGAGTGTGAGCTCCCTCTCCGAGTCGCGGTAGACCAGCCTGAAGCGCGTGGTTTTGGTGCCGCGGACCATTCGGATGTAAGAGATATCGATCCCGCTCCGAGAGAGGAAGATCAAGTACTCGTCCGGGAAATCCTCGCCCACCTTCGAGACGATCGCGGGTTTATACTCGTGTCGGAGGGCTGTGAGCGCTCCGTAGACAACGGTCCCGCCGAGGCTCTGCCAGCGCGTACCCCCTTTAACCACAGTGTCTATCACCACGTGCCCGAAGAACACGGCTTCCAGCGCCAAGCTACTCACCCATCACCTCGACTACTACCTTTCTTGAGGCGCGGGGGCCGTCAAGCTCTACAAGAAAAATGTTCTGCCACGTGCCGCGCACCAAGCGACCCTCCTTCACCGGGAAGATCCGGGCGGAGCCTACGAACGCTGACGCCAGGTGGGCCGCGGCGTTGTCATCGATCCTGTTGTGTTCCCACTCGCCGTCGTCGGGAAACTCCTCGGCGAACTTCCTCAAAATATCGTTCACAAGCCCTCTCTCGTGCTCATTGGCGATGACGGCCGCGGTCGCGTGCGGTGCGAAAACTAAGCACATTCCGTTGGTCACGCCGCTCTCCGCCACGGCCCTCTCGACCTCGTAGGTGATGTCTACGAGCTCTCTCCTGCGCTGCGTCCTAATAGCGAGCTCTTTAAAATAGACCTTCAATGCTGTCACCGCCCCGCGTTTGCTCCCAGGTTAATAAAGCGCGCGGAACGGCGCCAACACGCTTTTATAGGCGTATCGGGCGCCCCCTTCACCATGGCGTCGGATGAAATCAAGATAGTGGCTTACCTAATTTTGGTTGTCGAACCCGGTAAAGAGTACGAAGTGCTTAGGCGGCTGCTCGAGATGGAGGCTGTAAGCGAAGCGCGCATAGTTTACGGTGAGTTCGACATCGTCGCCAAGCTGGAAGTTAACGACCTCAGCGAGCTCGAAAAAGCTGTTATGGGGATAAGGAAGATCCCAGGCGTGGAGAAATCCATCACGCTGATATCGGCTTAGCAGCTAGAAGCGCGCTATGAGAACGGTAACCCCGCACCAAGCGGAAGGTATCAGGCGGTGTGCGCTAGCGACCTAAAAGCCTCTGAGAGCGTTATAGATAAAGTACACAGCAAGCGAGAGGGAGATTGGCAGCGGTAAGGCGGGAGCATAGCCTCTTTTCTCCAGAAGCTTAAGGGTGAGACCCATCCCCGCTATAGCGGAGGGAACTACAAGAAGCATCCTAAGAACGTCAAACGTAGGGGTTAAGAGAGCCAGCGAACTTAAAGCTCCGTAGAGGACCACGTCGCCCATCCCCAGGGCAACGCCTCCGATGTTCACTGTGAACGGGGTGAGCGGGGAGGGACCCCTGCCTTCCGCCCCTTCGCTTTGGCTTGGAGAATCCCTAGGGATCCCGTCTAGTAAACGCTTCAAAGGCCCCTTGTAGACCGCATACACGTCGTACGCGGCCGCAGCGGCGAGCATCGCTACCAGGCTGATGGGCGGTACCATGGCCGCTATGACAGCACCGGTTAGGGAGCCGACAGCAATCTGCGCAAGCACGACAGGCGGCGAGAGAGGCCGCAAAGCGAGAGAAAAGGTTGACGAGAAAGCGAAAGCTAGCGACGCAAGCGTCGCCAGCGCGGGGTCCATCCCGCAAGCTATGGTGTATGTCTCTCCCACGAGGAAAGCAGCCATGAAAAACGCCAGGTATCCTAAAGCTTTCACAAGCGTGAAGCGGATCCTTGTTAGAGCCAGCAGCAGCAGCGCTCCAGCTAGCAGCAGCGACACGAAAAGCAATGCATTGAAGAACGCAGCCTCCGCCCCTCCCTCCTTGACGAAGGGTCCTTCGATCTCCTCGGCTATGCCTGTAGCGGCTAGCACCCAACCTCCTAGGCCTCCCAGTAGGAGGCACAGCGCGACTGCCGCATACAGCTTGGCGGGTGCAATCTTCACGCTGGCCGCTGCGCACCGCGCAACTTAACCTTTTCCCCATGCACGTACGCTAATAAATCGGCGCGTACCTGCACGAGCCCTTTTATACCTTTGTTTTGCTGGCGGCACGTGGAGCGGCTAGAGAGCTTGCTCAAGCTGGGTTCCCTCGTCGACCCCTGGCTCGAAAGGTACCTTCTCAGAGACTCGAACCCCGAGTTCCACGAAGCTCTGCTGTACCCCATTAGAGCTGGCGGGAAGAGGCTAAGGCCGGCTCTCACGTTGGCCGCGGCTATGGCGTCTGGTGGCTCGATCGAGTGCGCGACGCCCGCCGCTGCAGCGGTTGAACTAGCCCACAACTACTCCCTGATCCTCGACGACATAATCGACCACAGCGAGCTCCGACGGGGCAAACCGACTCTGTGGAAAAGGTACGGTTTGTCAACCGCTATCCTGGCAGCCGTGCACTACCGCGAGTCAATCTCGCAGGCTCTCAACGAAACGAGGGACCCTAAGCTCTTCAACGAGATCATGGCGAGGACTCTGAAGCTCTTGACGGAAGGCGAGAGGTTGGACGTGCTCTTCGAGCAAGCCGGTAGGACCGACGAGCTGTACGTGGTCGAGAAGCGGCGCCAGATCGTGATGCTAGCCGACTACCTGGATATGGTGTACAAGAAGACCGGCGCGCTCATAGAAACCTCCTGCATTTTCGGAGCCCTCTCAGCGGGAGCTGGCGCGCCCATCGTCGAGGCTCTCGGGAGCTACGGGAGGAGCCTAGGCTACGCGTTCCAGATCGGCGACGACATAATCGATATCTTCGGGCGGGAGGAAGTGACTGGGAAAAGAGTTGGAAAGGACATTGAGGAACACAAGCTCGGCAACGTTGTGGTCCTACTGGCTGTGGAGGAGCTCAACGGGCGCGATCGGGAAGAGCTGCTTGCGATACTGAGGCGCGACGTTGTGGACGCTTCAAGCGTCAAAAAAGCTCTCGAACTCATCTCCTCCACTCGCGCTAGAGAGAAAGCCGAGGAGCTGAGGAAGCGGTACTCCGAAGAGGCTGTGCGCGCTCTGAGCGCGCTGCCACGGAGCGAGGGTAGGAGCATGCTGGAGGCGCTGGCGGAGTTCGTCGCTACGAGGGAATTCTGAATGCGCGCCGGAGAGCTGCTGGTGGTGAAGCTCGGGGGCTCCCTGATCACCGATAAGCGCAAGCCGCTAACCCTCAACCGCGAAGGGTTAGAGTCTGCAGCTAAGGCGCTCACGGGGGTTGCGCGCGGCAGGAAGCTTGTAGTCGTTCACGGCGGCGGCAGCTTCGGCCACTACGCTGTCGTGCAGGCTGGCGGCTCGAGGGAGAGGCTGGTCTCCGACGTCTCCTACTGGATGAGCGTTCTCAACCTCGAGGTGGTGTCAGCTTTGCGCGCAGCCGGGGTGCCGGCGGTCGGGCTGCCCCCCCTCGCCGTAGCGCGCATAAATAACGGGCAACTCTCGCTTCAGAGGAAGGCCCTCGAGAGCTACCTCAAAGCCGGCGCCGTACCAGTCACCCATGGCGGCTTAGTGTTACGGGATGGGCAGCTTGAAATACTCTCTGGCGACGTGCTAGCCAGCGAGGTTGCCGTAAAGTTGGCGGCAAAAACCCTTGTGTTCTTGATGGACATCGACGCGGTTTACACAGCGGACCCGCGTTTAGACCCTCAAGCCCGCCGGCTGGAGGTTGTCAGAAGGTCGGATCTGGAGGCGGTAAAGGGCGGCAGCTCGGGTATCGATGTGACAGGAGGTTTGCTCCTTAAGCTAAGGGAGGCCCTCCGCGCGGCGGAGGCTGGAGTTAGAGTGACTTTAGGAGGCGTAGACGAACTTCAGGCTATGGTTGAAGGAGAGGCGGGGAGATATACCAGGGTGGAGCCTTAGCTGGCGCTAGCGCGCGCCACGCTGCTCTACGCGCGAACTTTCGTGGGCGAGCCGCCCGCCAGCCTCCTACCCTACTACCACCCTGTACCGGGTGCGCTAGACCCTTAAACCCGATATTTTCTTATAATAGTAATTTTTTGCTGGCTCGGCGCTCGGGGACAAAATCGTTTTGTCTGCGCGCTGAAAGGCAGTTGCACGCTGCTGAAACCTTTCGCCTGCCTAACTCCTCCAGCATATTCTCTATAGTGTCGTTGCGTATTCTCTATTCTTTTCTTTAACTTTCTAGTTAAAATTTTTTACTTTCAGTCTTCTCTACATCATCTTTTTAAACCTCGGTTTCGCTTGGAAATGCGTGAGCCGCGTTTTGGGGAGCGCGGTGTGCAATCAGGAGTACGTTGCAAGAGGATTTGCCCCTTTGAACGCTTGGGCTCGGCTCCTCTTGGAGCGTGGTGGTGACCCCTGCGGTAGCGGGGGGAGTGGAGCCCAAGCGGTGCGCGTGGTAAGGACGGACACCTTGCGTTTGCTCACGACGCCAATGCTCGAAGATTTCCTGCGGCGTGTCGGCGATGCTGCGGCTCGCTTGGTTAACATGGAGAATTTTAGGCGGAGGAAGCTGTTCTTCGAGCGGGCGCGCTCAAACGCGCGCAAGAAGATCGATTGCAGCTGGAAGAGCGCTTGGGAGCGTCGCTATACAGAGTATTTTGAGATCTATAAGCTTCTGGGCAGCATGAACTTCCACGAGACCTGCCGGTTGATTAGTGATCAGTGGAGGAGCTTCCTCGGAATGCTGAAAGCGGCGAAGGAAGGGAGGCTTGAGCCTTGGCAGCTGGTTCGACCGCCGGGCTACAGGAAGAGGGATGGGCAGCGCATACCAATTATCGTTGTAAGGTTCGACAACTATAAGGTCGACTTGGAGAGGAAGGTGATTCGTCTCGGCTACTGGAACGTAGACATACCGTTCAAGGGTAAGCCGCGATGGCTCACCAAGCCTGGTGCGAAGCTGGAGCGGCTGATCATCACTTACGACGTAACGAAGAAGCGCTGGTACGCTCGGGTTAGCGTGGAGGTGAGACTCGAAAGGAAGCTCGATAACGGCGGCTTGAAGGCTGGCATCGACTTGGGTAGGGAGAGGCTTATCGCATTCGTTACGGAGCCGTTGAACGGCAGCGGCGAGGGTGTGGCTTTGCTGTACAGGGGTGGACCTTTGAAGAGCGACTACTTCTACTTCGAGAAGAAGATCGCGGAGATCGACAGGATGCTGTCCGATCCCAAGCTTGAGGAAACAGACAGGAGCGTGTTGAAGGAGGAGAGGAGACGACTCTACGATAAGAGACGGAGGCGGAGGGACCAAGTCTTCGCCAACAGCGCGGCGCACCTAGCTAGGATGTGCTTGGAGCTCGGCGTGAGCGCCGTGTTCATCGGCGGTTTGCGCGGAATTGCGCACGACAAGCCCGGTAAAGGAAACACGAACATGTGGAGCTACCGGAAGCAGAAGATGCGGCTAGCAACAACCTTCGAGAACCACGGGATCGCAGCCTTCGAAATACCCGAGGACGACACGT